>ENA-ORSG01000332-ORSG01000332.1-human-gut-metagenome-genome-assembly--contig:-NODE-332-length-47015-cov-24.513884_pt1 | contig 47015 bp, 43 predicted proteins | sample MGYA00242189_ERZ509156 | MGnify/ENA primary metagenome ERZ509156 (study PRJEB26280, sample SAMEA2338666) | human gut metagenome | biome: human gut; feature: human-associated habitat; material: faeces...
TAAATCAACGCGACATTTTCCAGCATGTTCCCATAACTTCCCGAAAGCCGGTGAAGCCCGATTCCAAGGGCTTTCCCGGCTTTTTCGCCTTTTGGGGAAGTTCCCGTATCTTGGCGAATCCCGGCGCATCTTGATGGCCGTGAGTAGTAAAACGAGTAGTAAAACGCGTTTTTGCTACGCCGCGACGCGTCGCATCTCCTCCGCAGCCGTGCAGCCGTCCATATGGGCGTAGTACCCGAGCGTCATCTTGATGTCCTTATGGCCCATGATGTATTGCAGCGCCTTCGGGTTCATCCCGGCCTTCGCCATCTCCGTGCAGAACGTGTGGCGCAGCGTATGCGGTGTCATGCCATCGGGAAGCTCCATCTTTCCCCTCTTCGCGTACTTGCCTCTCAGCCCCCTGAACACCCGGTCGTAATCGCCGCCGACCCTCGGCAGCCCGTCCCTGTTGAGGAAGATGAAGCCCGTTCGCCCATCGACGCTCAGGGGCTTCGCCTTCGGCCTCGATGCCATGACATGCTCGAACGCGGCCATCACCTCGTCGGTCATGTAGATGTAGCGCCTACCGCTCTCCGTCTTAGGCTCATCGACCCGGTATCCCCCGCCGACCGCGCGGGCGAGCTGGTGGTCCACGAAAATCACCCTGTTCGTCAGGTCGATGTCCGCCTCGGTCAGCCCGCACATCTCCGATATGCGCAGCCCAGTCCCGAGGAGGATGACCACCTCGTCGATATACCTGTGGTAGACGGCATCCGACCGCATGAAACCGAGCAGCGCGTCCACCTGCTCCCGACTCAGCGGCTCCCTCTCCGTCACGTCCCTCTTGATGACGGTCGCGAGCTTGAAATCGAACGGGTTCTTGCGTATGCAGTCATCGGCTATCGCCAAGTAGAACGCCGCCTTGAGCGACCGCTTGTGGTTGGAGATGGTGGAGTAGGCGAAGCCCTTGGATTTCATGCGCTGCGCCCATTCCTTCGCGTCTGACGGCTTCACGCCGCCTATCTCCCGCGACCCTATCGCATCCTCGAAGAGCAATCGCTTGAGCTGCGCCCTCGACCTCTCCGTCCCCTCGCGCACGTCGAGGCGGCATCTCGTGAACTTCGCGTAGAGCTGGCTGACCGTCATCTTCTTGCCGATGGGGTCTATCCCGTCCTCAAGGTCGCGGCGTATCTCGCGTTCCTTCTCGCGCAGCGGTTTGCACGGCCTCTTACCGGCAGGGAGCCTGTCGGTCTCCACCAGCCGCCATGAGTAGACAAACTTCGGTTTTTTGTCCCTGTCGATGTATTTGAAGACGTAGAGTCCGTTGGTCCTCTGGCTCTCGCCGGTGTTCAGTACCCTATTTCTGTTGTCTCGTCTTTTCTGTGACATCCATATATCGCTCCTTCCATATGGAAAGAGCCTTGGTATGCTATTTCCATTATAGCATATCCAAGGCTCTTTTTCATCCTCTAAATCACGTCCGTCGAGTCGATGAACCGCTCAAACGCCTTGCGTTTGACCTGAACGCGGTTGCCGTTCATCACCACCCAGTCAGGCGGCGGCATCTCCGAGGCAAGGCGGCGCAACTTGCCCTCGCCTATGCGGAAGTACCGGGCCGCCTCCTCGATGGTGAGCGTGTACTTCTCCCATACGGGTATGTCCTTCGCACCCATGCGCCCACCTCCCTGTCACGGCTCGAACCGCAGCATCGCGGCGAGCAGCTTTCCTTGGAGCTGCGTCTTTCTCAGGGTATCGACCCCGTACTCGACGCGCCCAGACTCATCGAGGAAGGCGTGCGTGCAGAGCTGGTCCATATAGCCGTCGAAATAGGCGAGGACCTTCTGCATGGCAACGGGGTCGCCTGAGACCGCCGCGACCATTACCTCATAGCTCATCATCGCCAATCACCTCCTCTAAACGCGCCCTCAGCGCGAGGAGCGCCTTCGAGCGCCTGAATTGGACCGTGGAGCGAGGGCACCCAAGCTCCTCGGCGATGCGCCTGTCCGTCCACTCCGCGAAGTAGTAGAGCAGGACGATGGCTTGGTCGCCTTTGGAGAGGCCATGGATGGCATCGGCGAGAACGGTATCCATCACCACGACCTCCCGACCGACCACCTCGAACACGACCTCCTCCGATATGAGGTCATCGGGTGAGGCCAGCCTGTTCAGCTCGCTCTCGTGCATGTCGGAGAACACGGTCTCCCATCGCGCCTCACGTGCCTGCTTGCGAATGATGTCCGTCCTCGCATTGCGAAGCGTCCTCCTGCAATAGGCGCAGAACATCTTGACTACCGCCAGTTTCTCTTCTTCTGAAATCATCGTGATTCCTCCTTTCCACAAGGAACACGATACGCCGCCGGTCGTTTGCCGGGGAAAAAGGTTCTCAGAAGGAGAGATATGTAGAAAACTTGAAGACGCTTTACTCTCATGCACCGAACTGGACTGAAAAAAACGAACGATGATTACCGTAGATTACCTCTGATGGCGTTAGATGACATTCGATGCACACCATCTACCCTCTTCCATCTCCCTAATTGGCAACCCACTCCCCTGCCTGCGTGTATGGGATGTGGGACACCGACGGGGTGCTCGGATATAATGCGGCGAAAGGGGTGTCGGGACATCCGCGCCCCGCTGCGTCCACGAGTAGAAAGGAAGAAGACCATGGCGCAAGATTTTGGAGACGACATCGGCGACATCCTCGTCCGTGCATTCGGTCGAGCATGCAAGGATGCCTATCAGAACAGGAAGAGCAAGCATCTGCACGACGAATACAAGAGGATTTTCGAGAAGAACGGCATGTCCAAGGACGATGCCGCCGCGAAGGCAGAGGCGATGGCCTCCCGCGAGCATATTTGCATCCCCTTCGGCAGCTCGGTCGATGCAACCTATTTTGCTCGTGTGCTTCAAGAGAACGACATCGCCGCTGCGGCCATGTCCGATGCCATGGGCAACGGCTATATCGAGTTCGCGGAAGCTGAAATCGAGAACGTAAAGCAGTGCATCCCGCAGTTCTCCGAGGTCATGACCACACTCAAGGAAGAGCAAATCGCAAAGGTACTGGATGGCACGCCCGTTTCGGAGGATGTGTACAACAGCTTGAAGACCATATATCTTCGTCCCGACCTTCCGAAAACACAGACTAAGGAACCGGAGTCGCATGACATCGCGGAAGATGGACATGTTAGTCCTGCTGATGAGGCACCGGAGCATGTGCATGACGACCGTGTGAACGATGCCTACCATCATACCGAGGGAATCCGTGACAAGGTACTCGCAGCTCGCGAGCAGTGCCGTGACTTCGATGACTTCAAGGAACTACTCGCCAAGGAAGAGGTCGGTGTCACGGAAAGCAAGAGCGGCGAGTTGATGTTCTACGAAGCTCGTCGCGACGAAAACGGCGAAATCCTCCCACGCGGGGAGAATGAGGAAGGTCTTCTGGACTGGGCGGTTGGTGCTAAAACCCTCGCGAACAAGTGGCAGTGTGAGGCCACCCATGACTGGTTTGAAAAAAACACGCCTAAGGAACCGACTGCCCCCGAACATGATTCCGCCCGCGAGGTCATCCCACCGCAGAAGGACCTGAACCTCATCTGCAACGCGGTGCACAGCGACCTTGAGGAACGCGGTATCAAGACACTCGACCGCGCGGACGGCAAGATGGGCTTCCTGGTGGACCAGAAACACAAGCAGGATGTCATCAAGACAGTCGAATCCCGCTTCCCCGGTCACACCCCCGCCGACCTCGGCATCGAGTTCTTCGACCCAAATCAAGGTCATGGAACGGTGGAGAACGTCAAGGACTCACGGGAACCGCAGATGACTGACGGCTCCCTTGATATGAACGGCGCAACCCCGGACATCAACCAAGGCATCGAATCCCATGACGGCATGGATACGATGGTGAGCACGCTGCGCGTCGAACGTGAGCAGAACGGCACCGAGGTTTCACCATCCATGGTGCGTGAGCAGTCCGACCGGAGCCGCGAGGGTTACAACCTCAAGTCCAAGGCCGATGAGAACCGCGCCGCGAGCAAGCAGCTCTCGCAGACCAACGAATCCCACGACCGCGACATCTCCGACAAGTTCCAGCAAGAGCGCTAGAAGGGAGCCTGATATGACCCACATGAACGAGTACCTGCCGGAGCGCCTTGCGGCGAATCCCTTGCAGGCCATGGAATCCGACAGCGACATCGAGGCCATCGCCGATGCAGTGATAAGCGCCAGCGTACTGCGCGATGAATGCGACGGCAACGCAGCGTTCAAGGCCAGCGCGAGGCAGCTCCTCTACGCCTGCCTCGGATACCTGCGCGATTGGTGCTCCTTTGAACAGCGGACGGTCGGAAACCTCAAGGCCCTCCTTGACGCGGCGCGTCCCTCCTCATCGGGTTCCACCATCACAGACCTCGGGGACCTGTTCTACGAGATAGAGTCGGGCTGCAAGCGCGTCATCAGCGCGGACGGCATCACCATGAACTGGGAGCCGACGGCGCTTGAGCGCAATGACGGCATCTGCCCCCGCGACACCAACGGCTTCCGCCCCGAGGATGACTTCTGCCTCGGGTGTTATAAGCGCTTCGCACAGGGCACCGCGCCGACAACCCGTGCCTCCATCGCCGTCTCGCTCTCCCACGCCCTGCCGGGACGCGAGGACTAGGAAGGAGGGTCGCTTATGGCTCAAGGCAAGGGAAACCCTGAAATCAACAAGAAGGTCGCGACCTCGGCCCTCGTGACCACCATACTCTCCGGTGTGGGCTTCTACCTCGGTAACCGATATTGGGAGGCCGTGGCCTCGTTCGGGGGCCAGTTCTTCGAGCACTGGGGAGACGGCTTCGCCCTCATGTGGCCGCTCATCGCCGAGAACCCGGTGCACATCGACATGTCACCCAACGCCATGCTGGCGGGCCTGACCATGTGCGTCCTCGTCTGGCTCTTCTGGCTGCGCTACGTCGCCTTCGTGGGCAACTTCCGCGCCGGTGAGGAGAGCGGTTCGGCACGCTGGGGCACGCTCAAGGAGGGTAAGCAGTTCCGCGACCTCACCACGGAGGACAACAACCTCATCTTCACGCAGAACTTCGGCCTCGCCCTGCACCGGCCCAAGTTCAACCCCGAACTCGACCGCAACCTGAACGTGCTGGTCGTGGGCGGCTCAGGCTCAGGCAAGACGTTCAACTACGTCACCCCGAACATCTGCCAGCTCAACACGAGCTATTTCATCACCGACCCCAAGGGCACGCTCCTCAAGGACGCGGGGTTCCTGTTCACGGACAACGGGTACAAGGTGAAGTCGTTCAACACCATCAACCTCGATGAGTCCATGCACTACAACCCTCTCAAGTACGTGAAGACGGACACCGACATCCTGTCGTTCGTCAACTGCTACATCATGAACACCAACGGCGACGGCAAGGCCGGAGACCCCTTCTGGGAGAACTCCGAGAAGATGCTGTACACCTCGCTCATCGCGCTCCTGCGCGACTGGTTCCCGCCGGAGGACTACAACCTGTCGAGCCTACTCACGCTGCTCTCCATGGCCGAGGCCCGCGAGAACGACGAGAACTTCAAGTCCCCGCTCGACCTGCTCTTCCTACAAATCGAGGAGGGCAAGCGCTACATCCCGAACGAGGGCGGCGCTCCCGCGCCGTCGATGGGAATCTCCGGCCTCTCCCGCAACTTCGGGACGGGCAACGCGACCGGAGACTCGGACTGGTCATGGGAGCCGACCAACCTCAAGCGCAACTCCGACGGCGTGCGTCCCGCCGACTGCGGCGGTCTGTCGCCCGATGAGGACTTCGCGCTGATGAACTACAAGAACTTCAAGGTCGCGGCGGGCAAGACCCTCAAGTCCATCATCATCTCCTGCAACGTGCGCCTCGCCCCCATCGCCACCGCCGGTGTGCGCAGCCTGCTCGAATACGATGAGATGGAGCTTGACACGCTGGGCGACCCGGACGCGAAGGTGGCGGTCTTCGGCATCCTCTCGGATACCGATAAGACGCTCTCCTTCCTGTTCGCCATCATGATGTGGCAGTGCATCGACCAGCTCTGCCGCAAAGCACTCACCGACTACGGCGGCAAGCTGCCCACCCCGGTCCACTTCATCTTCGACGAGTTCGCGAATATCGGAACCATCCCGCAGATTGAGGAGACCATCGCCGTCACGCGCTCCCGTAACATCGGCATCACCATCATCCTGCAATCCATGTCGCAGCTCGAATCGAAGTACGACAAGAAGGCGCAGACCATCGTGGACTGCTGCGACTCCACCCTGTTCCTCGGTGGCAAGTCGAACTCCACCAACAAGGAAATCGCAGAGATGATTGGCAAGCAGACCATCAACCAGATGACCTACGGGGAGAGTACGGGACAGTCAGGTTCGGCATCTAAGAACTTGCAGATACAAGGTCGCGACCTCATCGACGCGGCGGAAATCGGCAAGATGAGCCGTAGGAAGGCCATCTTGCTCATAGCGGGCACCAACCCGCTCATGGACGATAAGTTCGACCCGCACACCCACAAGCGATATTGTTACGTCGTGGATAAACGCAATCCCAAGCGCCTGCACGACAAGCCCTTCGATTTCAAACGCTATCTTGAGGGCGGATGCGAGCCGTATGACGACCACGATGACGGTGGGACCGGTGGGACGCATTGATTTCAATCACGTACCGTAAACGGCTATAATCTATATGACTCTGCGGGGATGCTGTTCCGGCGGCGTCCCCGCGCTTGCAACCGCGATAGAAAGGAGAGGATGGTGAAGTCACAGTGGAAGAACTCGTCCGGCTCGCCGCGAAGCCCATCGCATATATAGGATGCACAGTCATCTTCCTCGGCCTGCTACACCTTGGGATGAACTTGAGGGACGGCTGCCGTGCGGGAGGCGGCGAACTCCGAAAGGCAATCGCGATGATTGCCGCCGGAGCCGCCGTGACCGGTTTCGCCGCGATATACGGTTTCGCCGGATTCTAATCACGTAAGCAAATCAAAATAGTCAAATCAGAAAGGAAGCAATCATTATGCTCGACAACGCAGTCAACATGCTCACTCAGGGCGTCACGTTCCTCGGCGGCGTCCTCGTCGTCTTTGGACTTATCAACCTCGGCATGACCATCAAGGACGGCATGCAGGGCGGTGGCGGCCAACTCAGTGGCGCAATCGCCATGATTGTCGGCGGTGCCATCGTCGTGGGTGCCGCCATCTATTTCGGCCAGCTCAACACCGGTTGGGCGGGCGGACTCTAAGAAAGGGGCGGTGTCTATATGTTATCCGTAGCGGTACATAAGGACATCGCCGAGTACCAGCCCAAGGTCGTGGGCAAGATGACCGGGCGCACCCTCGCGTCAATCGCGGGCGCGCTCGGTTGCTCCGTCCTCACCGGCCTCTACATCTACTTCGTGTTGGGCTGGAACGTCGGCGACAACATGATGCTCATCTACGCCGTGAGCCTCCCGTTCTGGTGCTGCGGCTTCATCCGCCCGAAGGGTATGCCCTTCGAGCAGTTTGCCGCCCTTTGGCTCAAGGCGAACTTCGGCGTGGAGCGCATCTTCTACGTCCCCTCTATGCAACTCAGCGGTCTCATCGGCTCGCCTGATGGGAAGAACGTCAAGAAAGGAAGGGTCTATGGGAAACACTATCGAAAGCAATGCGCCCTCAAGGGAATCGAATCCTACTCCCCCCGTGCGGGACGCGTCATCGACTGACACCGAGGCGAACTTCGACATCGAGCAGTTCGTCCACACCTCCGGGGAGGGGTTCGGCAACGACCGTCCCATGGATGCCGATAACGGCTCGGTCGATGTGGCGGCGCTCGGCTCTGTCGCCGGTACCCCCACCGTGGCTGGCAAGAAGATGTCCCGCAGGGAGAAGAAGCAGGCCAAGCGTGAGGTCGCACGCCTCAAGAAGGAGGCGAAGCTGGCCGAGAAGGAGGCCCGCAAGAGCTACACGTCCGTGAAGTCCCAACTCAAGGACCGCGACAAGGAACTCACCTCGAAGACGGCGGATGCCCGCCGCAAGCGCGAGGGCGCGAAGGACGTGGTGAACTACATCGGTTACAACCGCATGTACCAAGACGGCATCTGCGAGGTCGAGGAGGGCCTGTTCTCCTCCTCCATCTCCTTCGGGGACACCAGCTACCACTCCGTGCGCGACGAGCAGCAGAAATCCATGTTCTCCGCGCTCACGCGCCTGTACGACCAGTTCGGCGCGAACACGCTGGTCCAGATGAGCGTCATCAACACGCCGCTACTCAAGGAGGAGGTCGGCAATCGCAAGTTCTTCGATGTCGCCCGTCAGGGCAACGACGCCGCACGCAACGATGCGCAGGTGTTCAATGACATCCTGAACGACAAGGTGCGCGAGGGCGTGTCCAACATCCGTCGCAACCGCTACCTGACCTATTCGGTCACAGCCGAGACGGCGGACGACGCAGCACGTCAGCTCTCCCGCATCGAGACGGAATCCAGCCGCATCCTCAACTCCATGGGGTCGAAGGCCCACCTGATGAACGGCACTCAGCGGTTGTCGGTCATCCACTCGCTCCTGAACCCCTACAAGCCGTTCTATTTCGACTACCAGAAGGACATCTCCGCCAAGCGCGTGCAGACCACCAAGGACTGCATCGCCCCGACGCAGATTGACTGGCGACCGGACGGCATGTTCAACGATTGCTTCAAGCTGGATAACGGGGTGTATGGTCAGGTCTTGGTCATGAAGAAGTTCGGTTCCGAGCTTTCCGACCGGGCTTTGGCCGACATCGTTGACCTGCCGCTTCCCATGGCGGTCACATGGTTCGTGCAACCCATGGACAAGTCCAAGGCCATCAACTTCGTGCGCACCCGAAGCGCGTGGATTGACAAGGAGATAATCGAGGAGCAGCGCAGCGCCGTGAACAAGGGCTACGACTTCTCCATCCTGCCGCAGGAACTCAAGTATTCCAAGGAGGAGACCGAGGACGTCCTTGACCACTTGCAGAACAAGAACCAGCGCCTCTACGTCTTCACCGGTCTCATCTACACTTATGCGGAAAGCAAACAGCAGCTCGACACTCAGGTCATGCGTATCATCTCCACTGCCCGTCAGAACTCCATCGAGGTGGACACCTACGACTACCGGCAGCGCCGGGGCCTCAACTCCGTGCTGCCCCTCGGCCACAACCATGTCGAGATTAGCCGCATGTTCACCACCGCTCAGGTCGCCATCCTCGTGCCCTTCGCGACACAGGAGCTTGACGATGCCGGTGGAAACTACTACGGCCAAAATAAGCACTCCCGCAACCTCGTCATGTGCAATCGCAAGCGCCTGACAAGCCCGATGGGCTTCGTCTGCGGCAAGACGGGTTCGGGCAAGGGCATGTTCACCAAGACCGAGATGACCGGCACCATCTTCTCCAACCCCACGGACGAGATTTACGTCATCGACCGCGCCGGTGAATACACGGCCATCGCCGACCGCTACGGCGGAACCACCTATCACTTCGGCGTGGGCACCGATACGTTCCTGAACCCCTTCGACACGGTGTCCGTGGAGCACATGCCCCGCACCGAGCAGATTGCGTTCAAAATCGACGCGATGCTGGCGCAGGCGGGTGCCTCCGCCGCAGAGTCCGGTCAGTCCCTCTCCGAGGTTGACCAGTCCATCATCCAGCGCTGCGTGGAGCTTGCGTTCCAGCGTGCCGAGGAGCGCGGTAACGGCCTTCCGCCGACCTTGCAGGACTTCTACGACATCGCCCTTGAGCAGCCCGAGCATCAGGCGCAGACCATCGCCCTTCGCTACGAGCGCTTCGTCAAGGGTTCCATGGACTTCTTCAACCGCCAGTCCAACGTGGACTTCAACACCCGCATCGTGGACTTCAACTTGAAGGACCTGCCGGACTCCATGCTCGTCTTCGCCCTCATCAACGTCTGCGAGGCCGTGCGAAACCGCGTGTACTTCAACGCGAAGCGCAATGTCCGCACTTGGCTCTACGTCGAGGAGATGCAATCGCTCTTCGCCTACCCGACGGTGCTCAACTACTTCTCGCGCTTCTCCAACGAGGGGCGCAAGTTCGGCTTGCTGCTGACGGGCATCACCCAGAACGCGGTGGCGATGCTCAACAACGAGGCCGCGCAGAACATCGTGCTCAACGCCGACTTCATCATGCTGCTCAAGCAGTCCCCGCTCGACCGCATGCGCTGGGTGGAACTGCTGAACCTTTCCGAGCAGGAGGAGGAGTGCATCGACGAGTCCGCCGAGGCCGGTGACGGCCTGCTCATCGCTGGCAACGCGCGTGTGCCGATTCGCGGCAAGTTCCCGTCGGGCAACGTGCTCTACGACCTGTTCAGCACCAACCCCAACGAGACCAAGGAGCTTGAAATCGGCTCCAAGAAGAAGGGCGGCAAGGTCATCTAAGCCGGGAAAGGACGGTGAACGTCAATGAAGCCATCTGATTTCGTATCGACATCCGGCCAGAAGCAGGACATGTCGCAATCCCTGTTGCAGACGGAGATGACGGATGCCGTCAACTCCGGCATCGTGGGCCGCGCCGACAAGAGCGAGAAGTCGTTGAAGAGCGGCCTCTACTCAGTCGGCAAGAAGGCATCGACGGGCGGTGCCACCAGCGCCGCCCTCGCCGCCGTCACAAAAAGTCACGGTGGAAGAAAAGATTCCACCTCCACTGCTATCAAAAATAATGTCATCAACGGTGCTCTTTCAGACAGTGAACTTGAGGGTGCCGATACCGTCTACTATGGCGGCAAGGGAACCTATCGGGCGGTGCGCGGCATCCAGAAACGTATAGGCGCAAGAGCTTCCACCGATGGAAAACCTACAACAGAAAAGATTCAAGTCAAACGTCAACTCAAGAACGCCTTAAAAGGGACTAGTGTCAACGCCGCACGAGAGGCGATTTCCGGTACTGAGCTTGAGGGTGCCGATACCGTCTACTATGGCGGTAAGGGAACCTATCGGGCAGTTCGCGGCATCCAGAAACGTATAGCTGGAAAGGATGCCCTTTCTTCTAAGAAAAGCCTCGGTAAGTTATCTGAGAAGAAATCGCAGTCCAAATCCATGGATACCTTAGAGGCGAAGCGAAAAGCACAAGCGAAGGGCTATTTCAAGAAAACCGTCTACGACACGGCTGAGAAAGTCAAAGCCGCTGCGGTTGCCGAAAAGACCATCGGCGGAAAAGTACTGGTTTCCAAAGGTGGCTCCGGTCTCCTCATGTCCGTCGCGCCTATCATACTGCCAGTGCTGATTATGGCGATGCTCGTCATAATCCTGTTTCTAGGCATCCTTGGAGGCATCGCCGGAGATGATGCGCAGAAAAAAGCATCTCTTGACGGTATGCCGAGTTGGGTGACTTACGACCTCGTGCTTTCCTGTCTTAAAGCACATGAGGAGTACGGGTATCCTCCAAGCGCTCTGCTCGGGCAGATGATGATTGAGAACGGCACGAGCGATGAAGGTTCCGACTTGGGCCGCTTGTACCACAACTACGGCGGCGTGAAATACTTCGGCACCATCGACGGACTTATCACTGGCTCCGTGAGCATGCTAACGACCGAGTACATAAACGGCAGGCCTGTTCAGATGTACTGCAACTTCGCGGTGTTCGCCTCGGATGCCGCCTATATGAAGTATCGCTGCGAATACCTTTATAAGCAGCCGAATTATACGAGTGTCCCCAATTTTCAAAAGGCGATTGACGAAAAAAACTCCGAGTTGTTCCTGAAAGCCCTCGGCGAAGGTGGTTACTACACCGCTTCGACGGACTCATATGTCGCACAGTATCGTTCAATCTGCGAAGCCTATCCACTTGTCCCGCGTCTCGACAGCATGACCTCCGAGGAGTTCGAGAACGGCTTCGGCAACGCGTTTTATCCGGGTGGCGGTCAGGATTATGCTAGTGCCGAGCAATGGCAGAAAGACATCGTGAATGCGTGCAGTCGAGTGAGTTGGCCGGGAGCAAGTCTTTGCGCAACTTGGACGAGCCGCGTCTATGCGGCAGCCGGTCATCCTTGCAGTGGAAACGGCAACAGCGTCCTCGGACATCAGGGATATGGTGCAAGCTATTATCCCTCCCGTGCCACGACGGACTTGTCCCAGATAAAGGTCGGAATGCTGGTATCGGCCCAGTTCGGTTCCAACACCGCTGCGGGTAACACCTACGGTCATGTGGGCATCTATATCGGTGACGGCATGGTCATGGATAGCGTCAACTCTGGAATCCGAACCATCTCCCTTTCCGAATGGGTCTCCCAGAACGGCAGGGGATGGGTCGTCTGTGGCTACCCTTGGGATTGGCGCTGACGGAAAGCAGAAAGGATATAGATATGGATAAGTTCAAGCAACTCATTATCGAGCACAAAAAGGCCACTCTCATCGCCCTCTTCTTCCTCATCGTGTTCATCGGCGGCTCTGCCGTGAGCGCAATCAACGTGGCAAAGCACCGCGCCGAACAGGAGCAGACTGAACAGGATGCACCTATAACCGAAGTCGTTGACAAAGGGGAATCTGATAAAGAAGTAACCCTCACCGACACTCAGAAGAAGGCCATCAAAAATTACGATGACGATACGAAGGGGTTCATCGAAACCCTTTCTGCATCCATCTGGTCTGCGGACGGCGGTCGATACACCCTGCGTTTCTCAGATAATTCATACGTGGAGACTGCGAACGGGAAATCCAGTGTCCATAGTTACGCCATCACCCGTATCGACAGGGAGGGGGATGGTTATGGTGGGAGCCTTCTCACCATCGTCTTTGAGACGGATACCGGCACCCATATCGTCTCATACGTCGATGGAAAGGGTGCCGCTGTACATGATGGAGATTCCAGCAAGAGCGATTCCACCATCCTCACGACAATCCAGAGCGCTTCGATGTTCTCAAAAAAAGACACGCCTTATAAACGGGCAGAATCCATAGAGAACATCACCGTGAAAGGCCTGAACAGTGAAATCACCGAACTCCTCGGTGGGGACTCCAAGAATCTCTCCTCTGAATTGAGTAAATGGTGCTCCGTTCACTATCCGTCCGTCACCGAAGCGACTTGGAACAAAGTCGCTTCAATCGACTATGAGAACAAGGCCATTACCACTGGGTTCACGCTCAATACGGAAAACCCCTATGAGCTGACGGTCATCTACATGACTGAATCCAATGAGTTCGTCTTCGGGAACTAGTCGTGATAGAAACACGCAGTTTGTTTTTATCTGCGCATTCAGGGCTTTCCAGCCTTGCAGAAAGGCAAGTAAAAATATGAATGAGAAAACACCAAAATCGAATCTGATGAAAAGGATTCGCAACTTCATGCTCAAACCAAAGTTCATGGCCGTCATACCGCTCGCGTTGACGGGTTCCATGCTCATCCCTAATGTGGCATACGCAGGTATCTTCGATGATTTAAGCAACTGGGTCGAAGGGTTCATGGTTGACATCGGAATCACGCTCTGGAATGCCTATTTCGGTATCATCGGCTCCGCATCTGATACCTCTACCATCGTGGGTAGCTTCACCACACTCTTCGGCAACGATAGCGTCTGGAATCTCGCAAAAACAGCCCATAGTACTGTCGTCATCCCATTGGGTGAATCAATCCTAGCGTTGTTCATGCTCGTGCAGCTCGTGAAGATAAGCCAGCGAATCGACGCGACGGCAACGCTTCCGGCGGTAAAAGACATAGTTTTCTTGGCCGTTGCCTATGTTCTATTCCACTGGCTCATTATCAACTCGCTCGACATCATCAGTGCGATTTACTCCGAGTTCAACAAGATTGCCGCCAGTTTTGTCGGCGAGAACTCTTTAGTCTCATCCGCCTTGGATAAGGCTCAGTGGGACGCTGACCAAGCGAGTATCGGCGGATGTGCCCTGTTCATCGTCATGGGATTCTTCTCCATGTGCGTGGGATTCATCGCTTATGTCGTATCCCTTGTCGTGGCTTTGGCTCGCGGCATTCAGCTATATGCCATGGCGGCGTTCTCCCCCATTCCATTATCCCTGCTCGGATTCGATGAGACACGGCAAATGGGCATCGGATTCCTCAAGAACTTCTGTGCCGCCGCGTTGGCCGGTGCCATCATGGTCTTCTTGATGGTTGCCTATCCGTTCATCGTCACATCTATCGGTGGAAGTCCGACGGCGGGAAACACGATTTTCGCCCTGACTTATGAGGGAGAGTTCATCGACACTGTTGGTATCGTTCTAGGCTGGATTGCAACCTCCTTCATGTTAATCATCGGTCTCGTAAAGTCCGGTGCTTGGGCAAGGGAGATTTTGGGCAGCTAACCGTTTACCGAGAAAATGTCACCATCAACCGAAAAGGGGCGGTCTTCGGCACCGTCCCTTTTCTTTAATAATATATTATTGGGCAATCGCAAGAGCCTTGGAAAGGAGCCGCCATGCCAAACTACAACGACGCACGGGGGGTCGCCGACCATCTCAGCGTCGTCATGGAATACGCCGACCGTGACTGCGAGTTCACGACCTACCCGCTCGACGAGGCCGAACGCGAGGCTCTGCTGACCAAGATGGATGCGTATTGCAGGCATGAGACCGGGAAGGGCATCTCGGAGTACGCAAAGGAGGTCATGGGCGAGCCTGAGCGGCCGGTGAGCCTGAAAACCGCCTCAAAGGAGTCCCGCGAGGCTTCGGCTGCCTTGGCCGGTAACGATGCACATAAGGACATCGGGCAGGATGCCCGTTAGGAGGGAGTGATTCAAATGGCACAGGAGAATCGTGAAGCCTATATCGCGTGGCTGCGCGAGAAACTTGAGGACTACTGCAACGATGATGGGAGCTACGAGGTCTATTGGAACTACGACGATTCCATCACGCCGGACCAACTGGTCGAGGCGGCCGATAACTGGAAGTCAGAGGGCTATACCAGCCCGGAAAGCTATCTCGCATCGACCTTGTACGATACAGTCGGGGAGGCTCAGGAGAGCCAGCTGTACGTCTCCATCCTCGACGACCTCAACGACGCGCCCGATGAGGTAAGGGCATGTTGGGATGAATCGACGGGCATCTGGGACGACCTTTACGAGGCCGGGTACACCGGCATCGACATGAACCTCGACGACCTGCTCTCCCGCTCCTCATTCAACGTCAACCTCTTCTTCGCCACCGAGACCGAGAAGAACTTCGATATGGGGAGCATCGTCGATTCCTTCGGCAACGACTATCGCGAGCCTCGCCTTGAGGACATCGATGCGGAGAGCTTGGACAACGCCCTCTCCTACCTCGTCAACCAGCAGGGCCACAGCGTCGAGGAGGTCTTCGGGAATCCCGATAACGCCTTCATCCACTCAATCCGCGAGGAGATAGACGAGAACAGAAGCGAGGCGATGAGCGAGCTTTGCGCACTCGTGCGCATGGACGCACGCGAGATGCTGGACCTCATCGGAAAGCGCTCCGAGGCAAAGGGCAGTCTCGTGCTGCCGAGGGATTGCGCCACCATGGGCATCTTCAACCAGTGGTCCGGCTGCGGCGGCGTGCTCGACATCCTGCTTGAGAAGGATGCCGTCATGCCCCTCTCCATGATTCGCGGGTTCCAAATCGAGGGTCAGTCCGACCCCGAGGGGTACACGGTCAACGACGTCTACGGTCTCGTCGGTTCCTGCTGGAAACCAGCCCAACTCAGCGACGACATCGAGACCGACGTGAAGGAGGACTACGCGCTCGCTTTGCAGAAGGCCCGCGCCGTGGACTGGGAAATCGAGGAGCAAGAGGCCGTCGAGCCGGTGAGCCTGAAAACCGCAGCCAAGGAGGCGCGCGCGGCATCCGAGGCGCTGGCAGCACATGGGGCACCGACCGTGGACCTCGAACATGAGGCCGAGGACGCCCGCAAGGCATCCGAAGCTCTCTCCTGCACACATGACGACCATTAGGAAGGAGGCGGCTCTATGGATTTCTATGATGCGACCGAGCTGATGCGGCTGGTTCAGGCGGTCGAGAACGACCCCATCGTATCGAGCGGGGCCGGTGAATCCCTCGCGTCCAAGGTCCGCGAGTTCATCGAGGACGAGGCCGAGATGGGCGGCTGGTACACCGAGCTGATGGACGCAATCGGCGAGGCAGAGCACGAAGAACCGACCTTCAAGGAGTGCGGAACCTTCACCGACCACGGCTTCGGCTTCCATGCGCAGGACGGCACGAGGACGGATTACGTCATAGGATGGCCCTTTGAGGACGGCGGTTGGGCCGTCCTCACCGGCAGTTACGACCTTGAGAGCGATGAGCTGGCGGACTACCATCTTCCCGAAGATTACCTGAACGGCCTGCTGTCCCGTTACGGCTACTCGTCGCTCGCCGACTTCAAATCCGTCAACGGGGAGGCATGGCGCGACGCGCTCACGGGAATCATCGCCGGGAATCAGGAAGCGAATCGCTTCGAGGTTCCCCATCTTTTCCCCGACCCATCAGCCGCAGAGCGGTTCTGCACTTATCAAGGCGTCCCCGGCGACCTGCTCCGCCCCGCCATGGAGAAGGCGCGGGCCGAGTACGAGAAGGTGAAAGCCCACCACTCTCCCGAGAAAGCCGTGTCCCTCAAGGGCGAGGTGGAGACGGCCCGTGGCGCTTCCGCCGCGATGGCCGATAACGGAAACCATTCAAATCGCGGGCAGGACGCCCGATAGGAAGGAGGATTGCGACATGAAGGGCATGCTCATCCCGACAAACGGGAACCCGGTCGAAATCGACATCAAGGTTGATGAGGAGGGTTCGACGCTACACGACCTGCAACGCCTCGTCGGCGGGAACATCGAGCCGTTCGATGTCATCTTCGACGAGGGCATCAGCCTCTACGTCAATGAGGAGGGCCTGTTCACCTGTCCGCCCAACCGCGCGGTGTACGCGACGAAGGGCATGGAAGAGGCCGGGTACCTCTCCATGATGGATTACAGTTCACCGGTCAAGGAGGGAGAACTGTACTCCATCCTCTGCGGTGACCTCGTGGCCGTCGGGTTCGACTTCGAGACCGGAGAGAATCGCGACCTCTCAGCCGATGAGATGTCCCGCGTAGCCGACTACTTCACCGAGGTCAGCAAACCTGGCAGCGGCATCGAGGAGGTCATCGCAATCCGCACGGGACAGCGCCGTGAGGAAGCCCGCTCGGAGGATGGCCGCGTCACCCTCAAGGGGGAGGCTCAGGCATCACGTGCCGCCTCCGAGAAGCTGGCAGAGGGACGCGGCGCCGGCTCACCGGCACGCGACGACCACTCCATCGTGTAGATATATAGAAAGCCATCATGGCAGAAAGGTAGGAAAACACCATGGCATACGACAAGAACATCCCCGACGTGCTGCAACTGCTGCGCCTCGACCTCGGAAACGTCGATTACACTGTACCGAGCGACACGACCATCGCGCGATACGCCATCGTCGGCGACTACTTCCCCCGCTACTGCATCGCGGATGTGGCCGACGATGCGGACACCATGGACATCCAAGGCGCTATTGAGGAGACGATGCACACCATCCTCGACTATGGCGGCACGCCAGAGGATTTGCGCACCGCCATGGGCCTCGTGCCCGATGCGGAAATCGACTCGGACATCATCGAGTCCGGTGAGTACGTCCCCGTAGACCTCGGCTACTGCCTCGACGGACAGCTCACGAGTTTCGAGGTGCTTCCACTCGATGAATGCGACATCAAGGACGTGTTGAACGGGCACCAGATTGAGAACGTCATGACGGCGCTCAACAACTTGCCCGTGAACCTGCGCCTGCCAGCAGCCAAAGTCCTCTCGCAGGGAGGCTACACCGAGTGGCAGGCATACCAAATCTGCAAGGCTTTCGAGGTAGGCGTCGATGCGGACGTCATCGCGGAGCGCATCGCGAACCCGGTCCTGAACCATGCCCAGATGCGCGAGCTTCGCCGCATCGCCGTGCATACCGACTTCGCCGACCACGATGCAAGCCCCTATAAAAAGGATGTCTTCAAGACGCTCTCGAACGGTGAGTACACCGCCGAGCATCTACATCAGGCTCGTGAGCTTATGAAAACCACCGCCATCCATGACATCGCGTTCCCTCGCGACTGGCTGAAACTCGACTCACGCCAAATGGAGGTCGTGCGTCACTCCCTCAAGTCCGATGTCCCCATGGACGCTTTAGAGGAATACGCGGACGGCACTTACACCGCCGACCACATGAATGTCATCACCATGGCGCTCACCGAAGGCATGGAAAAGCCGGGAATCGAGCGTCTGATGAACCATGACCTCTCCATGGAGCAGGTCTGGGGCTTCTATTCGGCCATCTCGGGTGGTCGCTTCACGAGCGAGCAGCTTGACGTGCTGTGCGACCCGACCAAGCCCGCCGAAGTCATGAACGCCATGCGCACCGGCATGACCTATGGACTGGATACCCAGACGGTGACGCGCTTCGCCGACGGCACCTTCAAACCCGGCCAGATGGAGACCATCTATCATGCCGCAGCCGACAAGAAGTGGGTCACAGATGAGATTCTTGATGTCATCGCCGACCCGCGTTACAGCGCGAACCAGATTGGCGCTCTTCATATCAGCGCCGCTCAGGGCGCGACCCTCGACGAAATCAAGCGCGAGAAGGAGGTCATGGGCATGTCCATGAACCTCAAGGACGATGCCGCGAAGTCCGGTTCCGTCCACGAGGCAGCCAAGGAATCCCGCGAGGCATCCGCCCAGCTCGGCTCTGAGAGCCATGGCGATAAGGCCGTCGAGCGCGAGGAGTTGGAGTAGAGAATAAGCGGTTTTCCACGCTTTCAATGGCCGGAGGGTTCTCAACCCGACCCGCAGGCTGTTGGAAGGGTGGGAAACCGCCCCAACTATACATATTGGAAACTATCAGACCACAAAGGAAGGAGGCCATATGCCAGATGAGATGAACAAGCGAGAGGTCATCCTGACCATCCGCGAGTACGAGAACTCGGTGGCGATGCCCGAGGGCGAGCGTGTCACCTACCTCGACCCGCGCGGCGGGGTGCATCTGAAAGACGGCGACGATAGGGCATCGGATTACACGGGGCGCGCCGCGAAGTGCGCTGAGTACCTTCGCTTCGGCGATGAGGTCGATGCCGTCACCTGCGGGGAGTATCCCCGTTCCAGCGCGGTCAAGTTCTGCGATACGCCGGAGCTGTTCGTGCAGGCCGGGTTCCGCCCGCTGCCGATGCTCTACACCCAACGCCACCTGCGCGATGCCATCCGACCGAAGAGCAGCTACGACCCCCACCGCCATGGACTCACCGTTGAGCAGATGAAGCGCCTGCCCGAGTTGATGGAGCATCCCGTGATGCTCTGCGACAGCCCCGCCCGCGAGGACACCATGCTCGTGGTGCTGCGCGATGTGGATTGCGATGACCTGCCGCTCATCATGGCCGTGCGGCCCGATGGGCGCGGTTATTACGAGACTGGCGAGATTGAGACCAACTTCATCTTGGCTGTCTACGGTAGGACGAACTTCCCCCGCTACTTCGACAACCTCATCACGCCCGATAGGGTCGTCTATTATGACGAAGAAAGAGGCCGGGAACTCAATGCACTTGCGAAGCTACACTTGCTTCGGAGCCACATCGTCGAACCCGACCTCAATAGGACTATTATACGCCGACCGCAGTGCATAGTCAAGAGCGAAAGCGCAGGTCAGCGCGGCTACCGGCTTGCTTCGGAAGCCAAGGACGCGCGTGCCGCGAGCGCAGAACTTCGTAAGGATGGCACGGACGGGCGTGTTCAAGACAAGGGAGCGCGATAGCGATGGCTTACGGCGACGTGAAACAGAACTTCCCCAAGGGAACTCTCAATAGCTATTGGTACTATATCGAGCTGTGCCGCTGGCTTTTCCCCGACGAGGACGGCACTCAAATCGACAAACTCCAGGAAGCGCTCATCCGCTACTCCCTCATAAGTCCTTGGCCGCTCCCAGACGGCGCTGACCCGGAACTCTTTATCGTCAGGTTCTTCGCGAACGAGCATGAGGATTTCTACTATTATCTCGGTCTCGGTCAAGGTCTTGAGCTGGGGTTGCATCTTGACAAGCAGAATGATGCAGAGTTCGACTTGGAAGGGGCGATAGCTGCGAACTGCCTGAAACGCGCCCCGAAGAAAGACATACCCGCTCTCAGCAAGGATGAGCTACATAAGAAGACTCTTGCGGAGCGTTCCGATGTCATCGACTACCTTGAAGCGATGGGCGATGTAGACAAAAGGAGCATCATCCAAGAGACCGGCGCAAGCGCCGCGCTCATCGACAGCGTTCTGAGAACCCTCAAGGAGAACGAGCTTCTTAGGGTGAACAAGCGTAACCAAGTAGTGAAATTCGACGGTGCAGCCGCTAGGAAGCTGCTGCTGAAAGCTAAATAGGAGGACGCTTATGAACAGACTTGTAATCGCTGAGAAGCCGATGCTCGCTCGCGACATCGCACGCGCTATCTGCGGCAAGGAGGTGTCCGAGACTGCGCGGCTGCCCATCTCGGGCAACGGGTACACGGTCATCGCCTGTGCCGGTCACCTGCTCGAACTGGTGGAGCCGGATGCGGTGAACCCCGCATGGGGCAAACCATGGTCATTGGACGTGCTGCCCATCCAGATTTCTGATTGGAAGAAGGAACCTGCCGTCATCAGGGATAAGGAGACCGGAGAGGTCATCGACAGCAAGCAACCACTCATCGACAACATCGCAGCCCTGTTACCAGAGGCCGAGTGCGTCATCAACGCGGGCGACCCCGACGATGAAGGCCAGCTCATCGTGGACGAGGTGTTGGACTACCTCGGTTACGAGGGAGAGGTGTTGCGCGTCTACGTCAACGACAACATCGAGAAGAATATCGTCAAAGCGTTCAAGCATCTAATACCCAACGAGGAGTGTCGCCCTGCCGGTGACGCGGCATATGCCCGACAGATGGCGGACAAGTGCTTCGGCGTGAACGAGACCCGCCTTGCCACCAAGCGGCTTGGGGGACTGTTCTCCGTCGGTCGCGTGCAGACCCCGACCCTTGGGCTGGTGGTCAACCGCGATGAGCAGATTGAGCATCATATCACCCGCAAGTTCTACGAACTGACCGCCACTGGCAACTGTCCGGATGCAGACTCGCAACCCACCTTCAAGTTCAAACCGGGTAAGGACATGCTTGCGGGCGAGAGGCACGTCTTCGCTGCCGCCCCGCTGGAATCCATCAAGGCGAAGCTTGACGGCTCCGATACGACTTTCTCCACGGTCACCTCTAAGAAGACCGAGAACCCTCCCCTACCCTACAACCTGACGGTGCTGCTATCGGATATGAGCGAGCGATTCGGGTTCACGGCAGCGAAGACCCAGCAAATCACGCAGGATTTGCGTGATAAGTACAAGGCGATAACCTACAACCGCTCGGACTCCCAGTACCTCAAGGAGGAGCACTTCACGCAGGCACCGGTAGTGCTGGCGCAGGCCATGGAGAACATCGGTGCGACATGGCCGCTCGACTACTCCATTCACTCCAAGGCGTTCAACGAGAAGAACGTCACCGCTCACCACGGTATCATCCCACAGGAAATCAAGGCTCCTGTTGGCGACATGACCATAGATGAGGCAAAGGTCTACACTGCCATCGTGGAGCGCTATGCCGCGCAATTCCTCCCTCCCGCCATCTACGACGTGAGCACAAGTTCTTTCGACGCGGAGGACGGGACTCTCCAAGCCGTCTCCACTCATCTACGCGAGACCGGGTTCAAGTCCGTGTTCCCCTACATGAGCAAATCCGGGAAGTCCCAGAGCGAGGAAGACAAGAACCCTTGGCTCTCCGAGGGAACCCATTCTCTTACCGCCATCGTATGCGAAATCACCGAGGGCGAGACCACACCGCCCGTCCCATACACCGAAGGCACCCTCATCGCCGATATGGCATCCATCGCCAAGTACGTCACAGACCCCGATGTCGTGGAAATCTTGAAGCGGAAGGACGACGGCAAGAAGGGCGAGCACGGCGGAATCGGCACCACCGCCACCCGCGCCTCCATCATCGAGAAGTTGAAGGAGCGCGGGTATCTTGAGGACGTGAAGGGCAAGATTCGTTCAACCGATAAGGCTCGCGTCTTCTACCACCTCCTGCCGTCCGAGATTCGTGGTGCGGACGTGACCGCCCGCTGGTGGCTCATCCAACAGGACATCGCCGAAGGAAAGGCCGATGTGAACTCCCTGCAACAGAGCGTCATCGAGGTCTTCAAGGGGCATCAGGACACGGCCTACGTCGGCGCGAGCATTGCGCCTGTGGGCAAGTGCCCCATCTGTGGCGCGGACGTGGTTCAGAAGAAGGGCAAGGAAAGCGGCAAACCCTACTACACCTGCTCGACCAACAAGAGTGAGCGACAGGAGGACGGGACCTACAATCAGCTCGCCGGTTGCGGCTTCATGCTCTCAGTATGGTGCGGTAAGCGCTTCACAGCGAAGCAGGCCTCCGCTCTGCTCGGGGGAAAAACAATCGAATTGAAGGGCTGTAAATCAAAGACCACGGGCAAGACATTCGATTGCAAGGCGAAACTCAAGAAGGACGGTACGATAGAACCGATATTCGACAGCAAACCCAAAGGCAAGTACAACAAGGCAAGGAGATAGCACATGGACATGGTGAATGACGGTAAGGACCCCCTTCTCGACACGCCGCAGGCGGTCAAAGAGGCGCTGCTTTCTGGCAAGGACCTCTACAACACCGAGACCGGAGAGTTCTGGTGGCTTTACAACGCAACGGACTCCATCGCAACGGCGACCATCCACCTCGACGACCCGAACCTGCTGGCAGTCATCGACAATCCCGACTTCGACCTATACGAGGACATCGTGGGCGGGCTGAACTACACGGGTTACATCACCGACAGCATCGAAACCATCATCGAGGACGGTGAGGAGAATGCCCCGCTAATTGACCCGCGCGATGAGGTGTTCGCTCAAATCGCCTCCGAGGACGGTTGGGTCATCGCGTCCCCAGAGAACGTGAGAAAGGCCGTGCAATCGCACATGGCTGAACATGGGGGCGAGGCCCCCGGAAAGGAGAACGGCATGGACAAGACCGCAGAAATCGCCGCGTGGAAGGAGAATCACGTCCCCATCGACCGCAACGGCGATGACGCGCTCGTGATGCACAAGATGGCCGACGGCAGCCGCGAGTTCATCGTCGCCCACGGCTACGATGAGGAGACCGGGCACTGGGGTCACGGCACCTACTACGATTCGCTCGCCAGCGCGGCGGCGGACCTTGAGGGCCGCGCCATCTCCCGCGCCGGTGAGGAGGTCATCTGCCCCGACTTCTGGTACCGCGCCGACATCGAATCCGCCCTTGAGAACGCCGGTGTAGAAGTGAACGACGCGAACGTGAATGCCACGATAAAAGAACTCGGTCTTGACGGCGACTGGTTCAACAGTCATTTCCACGACCGCCTCGCCGAGATGGGCAACGAGATGATTGCAGATGCGGTTGACAGCATCGAGCCGAACGGCGGCGACGGCGATTCCCCCGAGGCCTTCGTCGATAGGGGCATCTCCCTGAAAGCCGAGGCCGAGTCCATGCGCAGGGCATCTCAGGCGCTCTCCGCCGAAGGCACGGTCGATGAGCGCGAGCCTTCCTTCACCCCCGACCTCTCTTAGGAGTCTCCGATGATGGACGTGAACTCTGGGTACATCGGTCACTCGATGTCACGACGCGCCGCCGAGGCTTACGAGGATGGCGAGATGCCCAAGAGCAAATGGACGAAGAAGGCCATGGTCGCGGCCATCCAATCCTATTGCGATGAGTTCGACATGCTCTTCGACCCCGATGTGCTCAAGGGCATGCGCAAGGATGAGGTGTTCGAGCGGTTCTTCCACAAATCCTCGTGGCACCACACCTCCAAGTTCTTCAACGAGACAGATTTCTACAAGCTCGATGAGGATGCGGTCAGCGGGTCGTTCCGACCGATGACCGATACCGAGGTCGCGGAGCGCGATGCGGTGCGCATACAGGACATCGAGAAGGAGTGGGCTGAACGCGAGGCCATGCGGGTTGCGAGGATTGAGCAGTTGGACCGTCATCGTGCATACCGAGAGGAGCATGGATTCGCCCCCGACACGGTGGCCGCGTTCGCCCATGAGCACCCCGAATGCTGCCATGAGCGCGTGAGCCGCAAGGGCAACCGCATACTCTCCTACATCGACTACCTCGGGCATGAGCAGGTGTGCCCCATCGACCGAATCGGCGAAACCCATCTCTACGGTTTCGATGCGACCGAACCGGGCAGCTTCGACAGGGCAATCGAGTGTCACCAGTTGCACAGTACGCGCGGAATGCCCGGTAACGACCGCATCACCCTCGGGGGCGAGGCTCAGGCCATGAGGGCCGCGTCAGCTGAGATGGCGGATGGTACGGAAAAACATGACATCGGGCTAGATGCCCGATAAGGAAAGGATGTGATGGAACATGCTCACCGATTACGAGCGCTATCAGCTCGAATGGATGATTGAACACGGGCACAGCCTCAAGGAGTTCGTGCAGGGACTCGACCTCGTTGACCGTGACGGCATCGACAGCCTTGAAGAGGCCTATGCCATCTGGGAAAACGACTACGGTTTCGGCGGTGAAGTCTTCTCCAACGAGCGCGAGTTCAAAGAGGAGGACCTACCAGCCATGAACGTCGGGGCGCATGGCGAAACGCTCCGCCAGATGGTCGCTGACACCAGCGAGATGCCAGTTAAGGCCGTCGAGCTAATCAAGGGCCTCTATGTGGTCGAGGGCGCTATGGCGCAGGACCATGGCATCGACTATCTTTTCGATAACATCGGAATCCTCACAGCCAGTGTCCGCGATATGCTCAGTCGCGAGGCTGAGCGCGGTCAGTGGGAGGGCCAATACAAGAGTCTCATCGACAAATGCGAGGAGATGCGCGGCGATGAGGAATGGGATTGCAGGGACACCGACACCCTCGTGGACGGCTTCGCGAAGGCCGTTGAGCACGAGGCGGATGCCGCATTCGAGGTCGCCCGCATCAAGGGCGACCTGTCGATGTACAACGCCGCGTACTACAACCCCGAGACCGGCGACCTCATCGTGAGCTACCTCACCGATTACGAGGACCCGACGGTCGAGGTGTTTTCGTATACCCCTGATGAACTCCTCGATGAGATAGCGAGGCAGGGCGGTGATTTGGAGAACCTTGAGCTGACCGCGCACGACATCACCGCAGACGGCGATTACAGTCATCATGTCGCGACCTACCACTCGACCGACGAACTCGCCGAGTCCGGTATCTTCGGCAAGGGAAACCTCATGGATGTATCGGGGGAAATCTCCCTCGCCGAAACGATGTCGAGCCTGAAATCTGACAAACCCGTCCCCGAAGGTCTTCTGAATATCGACAACGTGCGCGAGTGGTATACATCCGCCTTCCCCAACGATGAGCTTGGGGCCGAACTCAACCCCGACCTTACCTTCGATGACGCCCTCGCGGCGATACCGTCGGGTACCGGCTTTTACGATTCCATCGGCGCGGGCGATTCCGTGGTGCGCGAGCGCGTCTTCGAGGAGCTGTGCAACCGCTATGGATACACCTACGATGAGGTCTATGATAGTTGGCTCAATGAGTCGCCCTTGCCCTCCCCCGCCATCTCGCAGCAGCCCGAGAAAATCGCGGTCGCGGCGGGCTACCGCTTCAACCTCGTGGACACGCGTGAGACCTCCGGCATCGACCTCAAGGGCTGCGGCACCGTGGTCACGGTGGACGGCCATGAATACGAAGTCATGAAGGGCGCGACCTACGAGGACTCCCGCAAGGTCGATGACCTGCTCGACTCCCATGGGGACAGGCCCATCTCCGATTACCGCAATCGTCCGCAGGGCATGAGCCTCAAGCAGGCCGTGAGGGAGTCCCGCGAGGCATCCGCCAAGCTCGCCGAGAATAACAGCGGCACCGATGCACCCGATGGCAAGGATGAGCGCTAGGAGGGATGCCAGATGGGACTTGAACGCGACACCTATCTCGACGCGGATGACATGACCGTCTCCGTCACCCAATCGCTCCTCGACGTGCAGGCACCCTCGCATGACGATGCCGACGAGTATGAAGATGGCTGTGCCGTCCTACGGGAGGCGGTTCAGGTGACCTCGCATGGACGCGTGGTGTCCAGTGCGGTGCAAGAGCGCCCGGTCTCCATCCACGGGGAATCGACCCGCGCCCGCGCGGCGGCTGCCGCGTTGACCGCGCATGTGGATGCCGAGGATGAAGTCGAGGAAAAGGACGACAAGCGCAGGAGCCGTTAGGGCAACCGCTACCCAGATGGTGTGGTTTCCCTTCACCACCTGCCGATTGATATACAATATAGGGTGTCTTAGGCACTCTATGGACAGAAAGGATGAGTGATAGACATGCCAGAGAACGCGAAGTACGCCAACGTCAAGATGCCTGCGGCGTTCCTCACGCCGCACGAGTTCACCGCCAAGGACGGCCGAACTTTCGAGAAGGCCTACGTTCATTTCCCGGAGGGCACCAAGGTCAATGGAATCGACCTCGGCCACTACTCCTGCGATGTGTTCCTCAACGAGCGCATGAAACAGCAGATGCTCTCCGGCGAGCAGGTCACCATCGGCTTCAAGGCCGACGAACCTGTTCAGGTCTGGACGGGCAAGGCCGGTGACGAGCAGAACCCGTACAAGAAGTACGAGGTCAAGCCTTGGGATTTGGTCAAGGGCCTCAAGGCAGCCAACGAGGGCTTCAAGGCCGAGAAGGCAGCTGAGCGCGAGGCTGCCAAGGAGCAGGGCGCGACCCTCAAGGGCGAGTCCGAGCAGATGCGCGAGTCCTCCGCCAAGCTGGCCGGGGACAACACGCCCGAGGAGCACGCCAACACCCGCTAGGGTCCAAGGAAGGGGGAATACAGTAGATGAAGGTCGAGGTGCTTTTCAAGAGCCACCGCTACGAGGAGTTCGATTCGTCCACGCAGACGTGCTCGGAGCCGTATCGCGGCAAGGGGCTGAACGTCCTCACCGACTGGAACCTCTATCTCGGCTCCCTTGAGGAGAACGGCATCATCCTCGTGCAGCACTGGTATGACGGGAACCCGGCATCCTCCCAAGGCAAGGTGACCTTGGAGGGGGTCGAGGTTCCCGCCTCCGTGCGCAAGGTCGGGTGCGCCATGCTGCTCGTCTCCCCTGACGAGCTGGACGAAATCGTGTGGCTCAAGAAGGACGGCGAGAAGCTGCTTTGGCGCGAGGGCGAAGACCTCATCAACGGAGAGCGCTTCTTCGCGCAGGAGCAGCTTTGCTACTCCGATGAGACCACCAAGTCCATCAACCGCCGCGCCGTGGCGGTCTACGATTACCTCGCGAACGCCCATCCGACATGGGACGAGGAGGAAGTGGCCGAGAGCATGGGCTACACCGCATCGGCCATCCGCCGCATCCGAGATGCGGAGCTATGCCAAGCCCCCGAGTTCATCGAGGTCGAGGACGAAGATGACACCGAGGAGGCCGACGTGGATGCCGAGGGCGGTATCGGCGGCTTCAACTTCGGTTAGAGATAGCAATCAGGCAAACCACCAAGCAATCAAGAAGGGAGTCTTTCATGGAACGAATCTTCTGCAAGATTAAACGCGTGAAGCGCAAGCTCGATGGCAAGCGCCTCACCGCGAAAGTCATGTCGGCAGTGCTCATCGCCAGCTCCATGCTCAACGCGTTCGCGCCCGTCGCGGCCTACGCAGCCGAGCCTGAGCTTGCGACCGTCTCGCTCTCCGAGACCCAGCACGGCAAGCTTTCTTTCGACGGCACCGAGGACATGACGCTGGCCGTCGAGGTCGGCACCGATGTCACGGTGAACGTCACCCCGGATGAGGGGTACTTCTCCGACGGCATCACCGTGTTCAAGGGCGAGGAGGACGGCACCGCCGTCGATGTCAAGGACGGCAAGGCCACTTTCACCGTGGAGGGCGACACCATCGTCACCTCTACTTTCTATGAGAACGGCAGCGTCGGTTCCGCAGCCTTACAGCCCGTCGAGGTCGATGAGGGAAAGGCCGTCACCAGCATCGAGAGCTATATCCGCGACCACGCGGATGCCAAGTACGTCGGCGAGGGCGATGAGCTGACCCGCGCGGACGTGCTCACCGTGACCACCAACGTCATCGACGGTAACAAGCTCCCCGAGGGCACGCTTGATGCGCTTTGGGCAGATGACGATGGCGACGGAATGTCTGACCACTGGGAAGCCATGCTCTCGCAGGCCACCTCTCATGCAGTGCTCTTCGAGGTCGATAAGAATGCCGAATACTATGTCGGCTGGGCTGGTGCTGACATCTCCGGCGCGAAGCTGACCGAATGGCTCGCCGCCGAGAACAATGCTGACGCGAAGATACGCGATGGTTTCATCGTGGACGAGGCCACCGGTCTCGTGTACGTACCCAAGTCCTACACCGAGAAAAACGACAAGGGCGAGCCGGTTATCGCCTCCTCCCGCATCCAACTCGTCTACACCACGTCTGACAAGGCAGCTGAGGCTTCTTTCGACTTCGACAGCGATGCCTCCGATGTGAAGGGCAATGTGGCCGATAAGGGAAAGATTTCCGTGCCGGTCAGCTCCGCCATCACCCGCGTGACACTCGCCAGTGACGGTGATGCTCGTGAATCCATCAACGGGCGTACCATTGACAGCGTGACGGTCAACGGCATCGAGTACACGCCCGACATGGGCATGTGGCAGTATGATGCCGAGACCGGTTCTCTTGAGTTCGCCATGGCCCCCGTCGGCATCCACGCCATGAACGTAAAGATGTCAGACAACTTCGGCAAGGGAGTAGCCAGCTTCTTCCGTATGCCCGAACCCCGCATGTCTCTGAGCAACATCGGTACCATCGAGTTCAAAAGCGCTCCGCAGGTCGGGCAGACCTTCCGCACAAGCGGCGTAAACCATTACCGTCCGAAGGGGATGGGTGGTGGGTACACCCACCCCGCCGTCGAAGGCAACGGCAGATGGGAGTCGAAGACACTTCAACAAGCCATGGGCTGGCAGGGCGTTGACTTATCGCAGCTTAATACTACCGGTGCGAGTCTCATGCGCGGTGCTGACATCGCCGCACAAGACACCGGTACGGTCAAAATCACCAATGACATGCACTTGGCCCTTCTGTGCTGCCATGCGGGAACTCAGCTCGACCCGAACTTCAACAGCAACCCCGGCTGGAACAATCCTAATGATACCGATGGCGATGGTAGCGAGTGGACTGACCACTACGGCCAGCAATTCCGCGTATTTCAAGTTTCCAGCGGCAGGGCGATTGTAAGCGTCGTTGTCCCCACCAGCCACACCCAGCCCGGAGCCGGTTTCTTCGAGGTCAACTGGCGCGTAATCGCCGGTCACCTCAGCGTGCATAAATCCAGCGCCAACCCCGGCATCACCGACGGCAACGACTGCTACTCCCTTGAGGGGGCGGAGTTCACCGTCTACAACGGGGCCGGTCAGTCCATGGGTGTACTCACCACCAACGCCAACGGCGACACCAACACCCTTGAGCTTCCCGAGGGCACCTACACGGTGCGCGAGACGAAGCCGCCCAAGGGCTATCTGCCCGCCCCCGACCAGCAGGTCACGGTCCACGGCGGTCAGACCACCACGATGCAGGTGAGCGAGGAACCCGCTCTTGACCCTGTATCTGTAATCGTTGGTAAATTCGACGGGGACAAGGAGTACACAGCTAACAACCTTCCGCAAGGGTCTGCGAAACTTGATGGCGCGGAGTTCACCATCGAGTATTTTGATACCGTTGATTACGACAACTATGATGCCCTCAAGAAAGCCGGTGTGAAACCGACTCGTTCATGGGTGCTCCGTACTAATGAAAATGGCTTCGCGCATCTATCTGAAAAGTACCTTGTTTCAGGAGATGATTTTTATCTAAATGCCAATGGAACACCATCCCTTCCTCGTGGCTCCGTAGCTGTCTATGAATCCAAGGCTCCGACTGGCTATAAGCTGAATGACAAAGTAACTTTCCAAAAGATTCAGGAAAATGCAACTGTCGGTGTGCCGACCTTCAACCTTCCTGAAATCCCGGAGACGGTGATTCGCGGCGGCGTGTCGGTCCAGAAGCTCGACTCTGAGACCGGGCAGACCCCGCAGGGCGGTGCTGATTTCAGCGGCATCACCTTCTCCATCATCAACGACAACCCCAACGCGGTCACGGTCGATGGCAAGAGCCACAACCCCGGTCAGACGGTGAAGACCATCGTCACCGACAAGAACGGCGTGGCGAAGACCTCTGCGGACTGCCTGCCCTTTGGCAAGTACATCATCCGCGAGACGGCCACCAACGACGATTACCTCAACACCTCCAACGAGATGCGAGTGACGGTCTCTGAGGACGGTAAGATGTATTCCTTCACCGCCAAGGATGACATTGTTCGCGGCGGCGTGAAAATCACCAAGCACGACATCGAGACCGGCACCGGCAACCCGCTCGGCGGCGCGTCCCTCGACGGCACGAAGTTCGAGATTAAGACCCTCAACGAGAAGCCCGTCATCGTCTCCGGTGTGACCTATACAAAGGGTCAGGTCGTTTATGCCCTAACCATCAAGGATGGCGAGGCGAGCACCAGTGCTCATCTGCTGCCCTTCGGTCTCTACTCCATCCAGGAGGTCAAGGCGGGTGAGGGCTATCTGCTCACCGACGGCAAGCCGCATGAGTTCCGCATCGCCAAGGACGGCGTGCTGGTGAACCCCTTCGACGGCGCGTTCGAGAATCAGGTCATGCGCAGCGACCTTGAGTTCACCAAGAAGGGCGATGACGGTCAGGACCGCCTTGCAGGTGTCGCCTTCAAGCTCACCTCCAAGACCACCGGCGAGAGCCATGTGGTCGTGACGGATGAGAACGGCTACTTCTCCTCCGCCTCCTCTTGGAACAAGCACACCCATGAGACCAACGCCAACGACTGGGCGCTGGATGCAGAGGGTGTCATCGACAGCTCCAAGCTGGATGCCACCGCAGGCGTCTGGTTCGGCGGCACCACGCCGGATGACTCCAAGGGCGCACTGCCCTACGACACCTACCTCATCGAGGAGCTTCGCTGCTCTGCCAACGAGGGCTATCAGCTCATCGAGACATCGGTCATCGTGAGCCGCGACGGCAAGGTGTACGACTTCGGTACCCTCACCGACGTGAAGGCCTCCATCACCACCAAGGCATACGACCCGATGGATGGTGACTCGAACATCGGCATGGGCAACTTCCTCACGATTGAGGACAAGGTGGCCTACGCCAACCTCTTCCCCGGTCGCAACTACAAGCTGGTCGCGGAGCTGCACGATGCCAAGACCGGCGACCTGCTGTCCGAGGACGTGATGGAGCACACCTTCACGGCTCAGGAGCCTAGCGGTTTCGAGGTCGTTTCCATCAATGTTCCCGAGACTTATCAACATGCCGGTGATACCATCACGGTCTACGAGAAGCTGTATGACGAGGGCGGTTCGCTTATCGCCAAGCACACCGACAAGGACGACGTGAACCAGCAGGTCACGGTCATCGCCCCTGAAATCGGCACCACCGCAGTAGATGGCGCGGACGGCGACAAGCTCGTCTCCACCGACGATGCGGCCACGGTGGTCGATACCGTCCATTACAAGAACCTCATCCCCGGTCGCCGCTACGCCCTCGTCGGTGCCCTCTTCGTGAAGAAGACCACCGAGGATGGAGAGGTCACCGGTGAACCCCTTATGGTCGATGGCGCTCCCGTGGTGTCCTACACCACCTTCACGCCCGAGACCGCAGACGGCGATGCCGATGTGACCTTCACCTTCGACTCGCTGGCCCTCAAGGACGGCACCCAGCTCGTGGCTGCCGAAGTGCTCTTCGGCATCCCCTTGGAGCCAAGTGACCTTACCGAGCCTGATGCCGACGCTCTGCTCGAATTGATGGAGAATGCCGAAGACGTTTCCACTTTCCTCGCCAAGCACTTCGACATCGAGGATTTGGGTCAGACGGTCACCATCAAGAACCCCAAGATTGCCACCACCGCGCTGGATGGCATCGACAACGACAAGAACGTGGTCACCGACAACGAGACGGTCATCGTGGATACCGTCGAGTACCACAACCTCGTCCCCGGCAAGGAATACACCCTCAAGGGTTCCATGCAGGTGAAGGGCGAGAAGGACGGCAAGCCCGTCGCGACGCCCCTTGAGGTCGGCGGCAAGGCCGTCACCGGCGAGACCACCTTCACGCCCGAGACCGCACACGGCACGGTCAACGTGACCTTCGCCTTCGACTCCCGCGACCTTGAGGACGGCACCCAGCTCGTGGTGTTCGAGAACCTTGAGCGAAACGGCAATGTGCTCGTGACCCATGAGGACATCGAGGACATCAACCAGATGGTGGTCGTGACCGTCCCCGGCATCTCCACCTCCGCACGCGACGGCATCGACGGCGACAAGGATGTTGTCGTGGATGACGAGACCATGGTCATCGACACCGTGGAGTACAAGAACCTCGTCCCCGGCAAGGAGTACACCCTGAACGGCAAGCTCTATTCCAAGAGCACCGGCAAGCCCCTGATGGTGGGCGACAAGCCCGTCACGGGTCAGACCACCTTCACCCCTGAGAAGGCCGACGGCAAGGTCGAGGTGACCTTCGCCTTCGACTCCCGCGACCTTGAGGACAAGACGGACATCGTGGTCTTCGAGAGCCTTGTGCGCTCCGGCACCGAGCTTGCGTCCCACGCCGACATCGACGATAAGAACCAGACCGTCACCGTGACCCATCCTGAAATCGGCACCACCGCCGTGGATGGCGCGGATGGCGACAAGAACGTCATCACCGATGACACCACCGAGGTCATCGACACCGTGGAGTACACGGGCCTCATCCCCGGCAAGGAGTACACCTTGAAGGGCACCCTCCATGTGAAGGTGACCGACGAGGAGGGCAACGTCACGGAGAAGCCCCTTGAGGTGGACGGCAAGCCCGTCACCGCAGAGACCACCTTCACCCCTGAGAAGGCCGACGGCAAGGTCGATGTGGTGTTCCACTTCAACTCCCTGACCATCCCCCACGACACGGAAATCGTGGCCTTCGAGAGCCTTGAGAAGAACGGCGTTGAAATCGCCGCCCATGCGGACATCAAGGACAAGGCGCAGACCGTCACGGTCAAGCACCCGTTCATCACCACCTCCGCGCTGGACGGCATCGACGGCGACAAGAACATCGTCACCGATGACGAGACGGTCATCGTGGACACCGTGAAATACTCCGGCCTCATCCCCGGCAAGGAATACACCTTGAAGGGTTCCATGCAGGTGAAGAAGTCCGATGAAGACGGCAACCTCACGGCGGAGCCTCTTGAGGTGGACGGCAAGCCGGTGACGGCTGAGACAACCTTCACGCCCGAGACCGCCAGCGGCGAGGTCGAGGTGACCTTCACCTTCGACTCCCGCGCCATCGCCGACAAGACGGACATCGTGGTCTTCGAGTCCCTTGAGCGCACCGGCGTTGAAATCGCCAGCCATGAGGACATCGAGGACGGCAAGCAGACCACCACGGTCACCCGCCCGCAAATCGGCACCACCGCGCTGGACGGCCATGACGGCGACAAGAACGTCGTGACCGACGGCAAGACCACGGTCATCGACACCGTGGAGTACAAGAACGTCATCCCCGGTAAGACCTACACCTTGAAGGGCAGCCTCCATGTGAAGGTGACCGACGAGGAGGGCAACGTCACGGAGAAGGCTCTTGAGGTGGACGGCAAGCCCGTCACCGCAGAGACCACCTTCACGCCCGAGAAGAGCGACGGCAAGGTCGAAGTGACCTTCACCTTCGACTCCACCGGCATCCCGCAGGACACCGAGATGGTCGCATTCGAGAGCCTTGAGAAGAACGGCGTCGAACTTGTGGCCCACGCCGACATCGAGGACGGCAAGCAGACCACGACCGCCCATGTGACGGGCATCTCCACCACGGCCACCGACGGCCTCGATGGGGACAAGAACGTCATCGCGGATGCGGAGACCACCATCACCGATGAGGTGGCCTACGAGAACGCCCTAACCGGCATCGGTTACACCATGACCGGTATCCTCATGGATGCCGAGACCGGCCTTCCCATCCTCACGGGCGATGGCAGCGAGAAGTACACCGAGGCGGATGTCGCGGCGTTCATGCAGCAGCTCCTCGACGTGCTCGGACTCTCCGCGCAGGATGAGGATGAGGGTATCGCCGACATCGTGGTCTCCGATGAGACCGCCGAGGACGGTTTGGTGAAGAAGTCCCAGACCGTGCGCGTCCATGCAGACGGCACCTTCGAGGTCATCGACACCACCCTTGAGACCGATGAGGACGGCCTGACCTCCGCCACCGTAGACGCATCCGGCAAGGTGGGCTACGATGCCCTGACCGATGAGCAGAAGGAAGCCGTCTCTGACGTGGCCGTGCTCAAGGACTCCGGTATCGTGCTCAACTACTCCGCCACCGGCGAGCTGCCGGTGTCCATCGACATGGATGCCCTCGGCAAGTTCATCGCCGACAACGAAGACCTCATCTCCCATCTGGTCTACCAGACCGCCGAGTTCACCCCGGAGAAGTACGACGGCACCGTGACCATGGACTTCCACTTCAACGCCAACGATGTCATCGACCGCCTCGGCGGCGAGACCAAGGACATCGTGGTGTTCGAGGTCATGTCCAAGAACGCGGTCGCGGATGAGGCGGGTTCCGCCCCCGTCATCGTCGCCTCCGAATGCGACCTCGACTCCGAGGAGCAGACCGTGAACCTCGTGCCCACCGTCATCGGCACCACCGCCACGGACAAGTCCGACGGCGACCACACGTTGATGGCCGGTAAGGATGCGGTAATCACCGACCGCGTGACCTACGAGGGCCTGATTCCGGGCAAGGAATACACCCTCAAGGCGACGCTCATGGACAAGAAGACCGGCGAGATGCTGTCCATCAACGACCAGCACGTCACCGCCGAACTCAAGTTCACGCCCAACAGTCAGAACGGCACCATCGACATCGACCTCGGCAAGTTCGACGCCTCCTCCCTCGACGGCCACGACCTCGTGGTGTTCGAGGAGCTGTACAAGCAGACCGAGCAGGGCAACGAGGCCACCGAGGTTCTGGTCGCCGAGCACAAGGACATCGACGATGAGGGGCAGACGGTCACCGTGACCACCACGCCTCCCGGCGGGTTCTTCGGCAAGACCGGCGGCAACGACTTCTTCATCGTGGTCTCCATCGCGGCACTCGCCGTGCTCGCGTGCGGCTGCGCCTACTACGGCATCAAGACCCGCCGCGCCGCGAAGGCCGAGGATGCCGCAGTCGATGAAGGCGGTGACACTGACAACGGGGATGTCTCGGGCGACTCCGAGGCCTAACCCACTGCACATGCTGCGGGCGCTCCGTCCATGTAAATGGGGAGCGCCCGCCCTATCCCAGAAAGGGGGACACCCATGGATGACAAGAACCGTCTGAACGACGGAGAGAAACCGCAGACCCCCGCCGACCGCGAGGCCAAGGCCAAGCGTCGCATCCTCGTCGGTATCGCGGCGGGTGCCCTGCTCGTCGCCGGTCTCATCACCGGCGGCATCTACCTGTCCGGCAGGCAGGGCGGCACGCCCACAGCTCCCGGCTCCGGCACCCCGACCGGCCAACAGGAGCAAGTCGATGGCGAGAAGCCCTGCGAGCACGACTGGACGGTCACCTACAAGACGGTGCATCACGACGCGGTGGCCCACACCGAGAACGTCCCACCGGTCTACGAGGCCAAGACCAGCTACCACACCGTGTGCAACGACTGCCAGCAGACCATCGACGGCATCGCCGATGCGCATATCAAGGACACCGGTCACTCCGGGTACTCCACCAACGTGCCCATCACCGGCGAGGTGCTGGTGAGCGAGGGCTTCACACGCGAGGTCACCGATTCCCCGGCCTACGATGAGTCCGTGCCGGACAAGCTCGTCTGCACGCTCTGCGGCGAGGAGAAACCGGCGACTGCCGAGTAGCGACCCTCTCCTTTCCAAGACCCGGCATCCTGCAATCGGGGTGCCGGGTCTTGCCCGTTTTTTAGGCTCAAGATTCAACTCAAAAGGCGGTGAAGACCTTGCTCACCCACATGAAGGGCGCTCTCGCCGCGCTGGCATTCGGCGCGGCCTTGGCCCTATCCCCTGCGACCGCGACGCCCGCGTTCGCGCAAGAGATTCCCATCCACTATCTCGAAGACAGCGACGTGCCTGTATCGTACAGGTACTTCACCCTCGACACGTCATCCTATCCCGCCGAGAAAGTGCGCCTCAACGGGAAGTGGCACGATGTCGGGTGGGGTTTCTACCCCCTCTCAATGTCATCCTCCGTCACCTTCCCGGAGGTGGGGATGTGGACCGCGCCTGATGGCCGGGAGCACCCCATCGACATGACGCTCGGCATCGTGGACTGGAACGGCTTATGCATGCAGAAACACCCTAGCGGTTCCATCTGGATTTACAACTCCACGGCATCCAACGAACACCTAATCCCCGCCGAGGTCATATCGGCGCTGGGGCATCTGAGCACGGATGCGCAGGGCAACTGCCTGTCCGTCCTCAATGTCACCTTCACCTTCTCGGACGGCACGCCCGTGCCGGAGTCGTTCAGTGGCGTGACGGGCTTCAATGACATCGACGGACAGTCGGGCAACCCCACCATCCGCCACGAGCACGTCGGTCTGGATGGCGGGTTCGATGGTGCCTACCTGCTCCGAGACCATCACCTCTCGCTCTCTGGCAACGGGGGCTTCTTCGGAATCTCCGAAGATGCCGGTGACGAGATGTATCTGGACTCCGGCGTGCAACCGCTCCATCGCCTCGCCGCGACTTGGAAGGGAGGCAGCTTCACATTCAGCTTCGGTGGAAACCAAATCTCAGACTTCCACACCGTCTTCGGCGCACCCATCGACACCGCGAACCTCAAGTGGTCGCTCCGCGCGGTGTGCGTCGATGATGACGGCAAGGTGCTCCGCACCGTCGAGGATGGGCGCACCATCCGCATGGGTTCCACATGGGACTTCACGCCGCAGGACATCGAGGGCTACACCTACATGGGACTCGCGGAAGGCTCCGCACCGCTCAAGGGCACCATCACATCAGCGAACATGACCGACCAGACCGTGACCATGCGCTACGCGAAACGGCATATGGTCAAGGCCGTCTGCGTCGATGAGGATGGGAACATCCTCAAGGAGCCATGGGTCATCGGCGACGGCCTCCTTCGCGGTGATGAATGGGATGTAACCCCCCCCGCATCGCAGATTACGCCTTTAAGGCGGTAGCCCCGGACTCGGCTCCCATAATGGGAACCGTGGATGCCAGCACCCCGACCTCCCAGACCATCACCCTCGTGTACGAGATTGACGATTCCAACCTGACGGTGACGGTGCCGACGGTCATCCCGTTCACCATGGGCGCTGACGGCGTGCTCACCTCCGCGTCCTCGGGCGCACTGCAAATCGTCAACGGCTCCAACTTCGCCATCCACGTCTCCGACGTCGATGTCGCGCAGCAGTCCCCGTTCAACATCGTGGCCGACGCGGCTCAGGCTGCCGAGGACAACGCGGTGGACTTCCAGTTCGGCGTGGACTCCGCCCTCATCGACGCGGCCAACCCGACCGCCAAGGCCGGTTCCTATAACCTCGCCCCCACCGGCGATGCGGGCGCGACCCTGACCCTCAAGGCGCAGGGCGACGCGAAGAACGTCAAGAGGGACCTGTCGGTGGAAACCAAGCTCGCCGACATCACATGGACGTTCACCGTCGGTGAGGCCGGATGATATGATTGAAAAGTAGGAGGTGAACGGAATTGAAGAAGAGAACCAAATCACGCATCGCGCTCGCGGCATCGGCGGTATTCCTGTTGAGCGCCGCAGCCATGGTCGCCCTCCTCCTCATGAGCAGGGAGGCCGCCATCACTCCCCCGTCGCCCAACGCCCCCGAGGCGGTGGAGGATTCCGGTGATGGGTTCCCTGAGGTCGATTGGGCGTATTGGCAAGGCATCAACCCCGATGTCATCGGCTGGGTCACCATCCCCGGCACATCCGTCAACTCCCCCATCCTGCAAGCCCATGCGGACGCGCCCGAATACTACCTGCGCCATGACGTGCATCGCAATTACAACCCCCATGGCTGCATCTACCTCGACGCCGCTTGCGAGGAGCTGGGGCTGTCCAGCCGCAACGCCGTCATCATGGGTCATCACTTCTGGAACGACACGGTGTCCGCGCCCATGGGAATCATCGCCAGCTACACGGATGAGGACTTCGCCCGCGAGCACGCCCGCGTGCTCATCCAGACCCCGACCGCGAAGATGACCTACGAGGCGCGGTTCGCGCAGATAGTCAACGGTCGCGTGCGCAACAAGCGCATCGACTTCGAGGGTGAGGCGGACTTCCGCGCATGGTACGGCGAATCGCGTGCGAACGCCGCCATGGTGCTCGATGTTGAGACGGAACCGGGTCAGGTCATCTCGCTCGTCACATGCTCCTATAACATCTGGGTCGATAACGAGCGCACCGTCCTCGTCACGAGTATGCAGGAAACAGACAAGAATCAAGCCGAAAATACGCAAATCGCACCAGACGCATCCTGAGACCGTTCCAGGCGGTTTGCCATGTTGCCGGGGGCTGGACTCGACACCATCCTCCCAAGACCCCGCAGAAACGATTCTGTGGGGTCGTTTTTTCTTCAACCACCGAAAATCGGCGTCAGGTGGCCCGCCACGCGCGTTGATATAATGATGCCATCGGCTGACGCGGAAAGGACTGAAATGAAAGAGCAGAAGAAATCGAAGTCGCTTGAAATCGTGGAGAAACAGCGTGCGCTTGTGGTCGAGAAGATTATCGAGGACATGAAGCGCGACGGACTCCATTGGTCGGAACCCTACATCCCCTCCCTCAGCCCCCACAACCCGGTATCCGGCACGGTGTATCAGGGCGGCAACCGTTTCCACCTCGGTTTCGTGGGCTACATGCGAGGATTCACGGACAACCGCTGGTGCACCTTCAACCAGATTCGCGATAGCGGCTGGCACCTCAAGAAAGGGGCCAAGGCCGCGCTCATCGAGAAATGGCGCGAGTTCTCCATCAAGGAGGAGAACAAGGACACGGGTGAGAAGGAGGTCACCGGCCACTACCTGCGATGCGTGGGCTATTGGAACGTCTTCAACGCCAGCGAGATTGAGGGCATCCCCGCCCCACCGGTACCGGAGCATGTGAGCGACCGCACCGCCGCCATCGCGGGCGACCTCATCCTCTCCTCCCGCTGCCCCATCGTGGAATCCATGCGCTATCAGGGGAGCGCCGGTTACGCCCCCGGCTCCGACCGAATCCTCATCGCCCCGCGCGAGACCTTCCTATCGGATGAGACGTTCACCCGCGTGCTGCTGCACGAGATGACCCATTCGACCGGGCACCCCTCCGCCCTCAATCGCGGCTGCAACACTGACTTCGGAAGCCCCGAGTACGCGCAGGAGGAGCTTGTGGCCGAACTCGGCTCCCTTTTCCTCTCCGCAGACCTCGGCATCCAGAACGCCGACTACGAGGGGGAGCATTACGAGAACCACGTCTCCTACCTGCAATCGTGGATGCACGCGCTGGAAGACGACCCATCCTACCTGTTCAAGGCGGCGGCGAAGGCCGATAAGGCGGGCACCCTCATCATCGGGCGCTACAACGATGTCTTGGAGAAGCGCCGCGACCGCGACGTGGAACGCGCACCCGAGAAGGTGTCCCTCAAGAGCGAAGCCACAGCCATGAAGGACGCGGCGAAGAGCCATGACGAACAGGCCAAAGCGCCTGAAATCGCGGTCTCCGCGCGGTAGAAAACAGTTGTGGAAATGGCTAAAATGTAGTATAATAGTAGTGTAGAAAGCTATCAAACTTTAGATATAGGAAGGAAATAAGAAAGAGGTGAAGTAGGATGAAATACTATGTCGAAAGCGGACTCAAGATTCCAACGTTTACGAAAGGATGGAAATTAGGCAGATTCATCACTGGCATGGTCTTCGGCATCTTTTCCATCTGGCCCACCTCCCACTTCTATAAAAAAACATGGCCGAACATTACGACAGTGAGAAAGGTCGCGCTCAGGTACACATGGTTGGGCGCAGCAGTGAATCTCATTCTCTTCGCCCTGTCTTTCAATGTCTAATCCATCTGGGACGACAAAGGTTGATGGAATCACCTATAAGGAGGCAATCAATATGGAGAACACATTAAAACCAGTGCCTTGGCACTTTACCATCGTATTCGATGAAGACAAGGCGATGCGCAACGGGTACGACATTCAAACCCTCTACGACTACACCGACAGGAACGTCTCTCGGTACGGATGTGTCCGCATCGCGCAAGGGACTTGGAGGGCGGCGGAGGGCAACGAGGTTGAGTCCCAGTGCCTCGCGTTGTCGCTCCTGTCCAGAGCCGGATGGGTCATGCGCAACATCAGGTCCATGACCGCCTTCGAGGAAGACTGCGATGAGCAGGTTGACTACCTCGATGTCTTGCGCCGTAACAATCCAGAGCGCTTATACGCATGACGGCGATGATGTACCATGTCGCACAAACGCAAGGCGTTCAATTTCGATTTGGATAACGAGAAGTTGGAGGAGTTATATCCTTCTCCTTCCGGCAGTACCACGAGTTACAACAACGCATGGTCGAAAATCAAGGCTTTCATGGAGGCCAACGGATTCGAGCACTCCCAGTATTCCGGATACGAATCTATCCATGGAATGTCCTATGCCGACGCGTTCTCGGTTTTGGAAAAATTACAAGCGACGTTCCCATGGTTCAGGGAATGCGCCCAAGCCGCCACCCTCACCGAAATCGGCAAGCGCCATGATGTCCTTGAGCACCTTGACCATATCACTGATGAGATGGAACTTCCAGATGAGCCTGAACCTCATGTATCCCTTCAATCTGAGATGAAGGTCATGAGGGAGGCAGCAAGGGCATTAGAGAACAACAGCGGGCGGAATCAAGGACCACAGATAAAGAATAGCGAACGATAATGAGTAAGCGAGGTGAAGACAGATGAAGTACAAGATGGTAATGGGATACAGGATTCCAGACACAGGAAAATGGTGGAAAGTAAAGATGGTCACGGCGGGAATCATCGCGGGGTTGTTCTCTACGATAGTCGCCTACGTCTTCTATAAGAAAACAGTCCCCGACTTCCCAGTAGCCAAGTTCGCCATGAAGTATAGCCTGATAGGAACTGGAATACATCTCTTTCTATTCTGCCTTCTCCCGATGCTTTCGACACTGGTACCATATCTCTAATATGCAAGCTACTCTGACCCCGGTCATATGGCCGGGGTTTTCTAAGAAGCTCCTGCTAAGCATAACCACAGGTAGACGCTAGAATAATGAGATTACAAATATGATATAGTATAATAGCAATATATGTATATAGAATGATTTGAGGAGGGATAGTTATGACCGACATAAAGTACACGTTAATGAATAAGAACAGGCCCGTCCTCGATTTCCTTTATGACTTGGAAACCCATCGCGTCGTGAAGATTATCGAATCACGGGAGCTGGCTTATGCCCCACCGGCGATTCTCGACATGAAGGGCAATGCCACGAGGGCGAACCTCGATAGCTGGTGGCACAGGAGGGCAATCCCCGCTTCGCGTGCCCAGATTCAGCGCCTTATGAGCGAACTGAACATCGACAGCACCCTCGCGCTCGCCGAGAAAAACTTCGGACTCTCCCTCTCCGACCGCTACTGGATAAACGATGCCGAGAACCCGCAGAAATGGGATGACATCAATTTCTTCGATAACAACTTCACGGATGACCTCGGCTTTCTCACCTTGGGGCAGGACTCCTCAACCGACAACCCCAACCTCATGTCACCGAACTCGACCGTCGGCGGCGACCTGAGCAAGAAATGGACGATAGTCGATGGCTCGCGCATGCTCGTTAAGAGCGGCACGGGTTTCACCAATCAGGAGGTCTATAACGAGGTAATCGCCACGATGCTGCATCGGCGGCTTCTCGATGAGGGTGATTTCATACCGTATGCACTGCATCAGGAAGGCAGGCGGACTTTCTGCGCTTGCCCGAACATGCTCCGTGAGGATGAGGAGCTGATACCCGCACTGCATATCATACAGAACCGCAGGAAATCGAACTCGCAGAACGATTACCAGTTCCTCGTCGAATGCCTTGAGGGTCTTGGTTTGGAGGATGTCGAGACCTTCCTGTCCAAGATGTTCACCTGCGATTGCATCATCGGGAACTTCGACCGCCATTACCAGAACTTCGGTGTCATCAGGAACGTCGAGACGTTGGAATACACCCGCATAGCGCCTATTTTCGACACCGGCAACAGCCTTTGGTGCAATGTCGAGGCCTTGGATACCGCGAGGGACTTCGAGTACATCGCGAAACCCTTTGGTCGCGGCCTGAGTCCCGAGAGGCAGTTGCAGCTCCTCTCCCACTTCGAGTGGTTCAGACCTGAGAAGCTGGACGGCTTCGCAGAGGAGGCCGTGGCCGTGCTGAAACTCAACCCCAATATGCCACCCGCCCGTATCGAGAGAATCGAGCGCGGCATCGAGAGGCAGATTGAAAGGGCGATAAAGCACATCGAGAGACAACCCAGCTACCAGTTGGCGCAAGAGCAGGCCCATCATATGTCACTCAAAGCCGAGGTCGAGGCCTGCCGAAACGCCTCAAGGGCATTGGAGACCGACATGGGAAAGAAGGACATTCAGAAAGGAGGCGATGAACGCTCATGCTGAACAACGATAAGTTGATTGAAGTCCTGACACACCAGAGGAAGAACGGCATTGACGACAGTGTGTACAAGATGATTCAATGCGACTTCGCCTATAACTCGAGTCGGTGGATACAAGAGATACGAGAACGTCATCGGACATCTCGACCTACCGACCACACCGCCAGAGCAGGTTGCGGACGAGATAGACAAGCTGTTGTCCAAGTACGAAGACGGCAGCTCACATGAACTCGATGACATCTTGGAGCTTCATGTCGCCTTCGAGAGGATTCACCCGTTCAGCGACGGCAATGGGCGCATCGGACGCCTCCTTATGTTCAAGGAGTGCCTGCGAAACGACATCCCTCCGTTCATCATCACGGACGATTTGCGGGATTATTACATTCGCGGCCTCAGCATGTTCAAAGATGAGCGTGGCTGGCTTCGCGACACATGCCTGACCGCGCAAGACCGCTTCATCGCGAGATACCTGCCCATCGCGGAGTCATATGCCAAGGCGCTTGATGAAGCGCATATCGAGCAATGTGTCTCATTGAAGCAGGAATGCAAGGACTGCACGGCGGCAAGCCATGACAGCGACCTCAATCATGCACCTATCATCGACAAGGACGATAGGACGCGTTGAATAGTATTAAAGCCTCGGCTCAAACCGGGGCTTTTCTCTCGCGTATAACCGGCGCGGGGGCCGCTGTCAACGGGAGCGTGGAATACCGGAGCCTTGGCGAGGATATGCCGCGAAAGCCCGTTTACAGGAGGCTCACGGGAAATCCTTTTGGTAAAGGAAAGGAGGCCTCCTGCTTTCCCTGCCCTCCGGCGAGGATTGGTTCGGGTAAAACCCGAGATACGGGTCAAGGGACGCGTCCCTTGCGGGGTTCGGGGTGGAATCCCGAGATGGATTGCACGGCACTGATATGACAAAGCCCCCGACTGATAACCGGGGGCTTTGTCATGCCTATATGAAACCTAGAAGGGAAACAGCTCAACCGGTTTCAGACCGTGACATTTCTTGAGTTTCTTGCCACTACCGCAGGGGCACGGGTCGTTTCTCTTGAAGCTCGGAAGAAACATACTGCGGCAAGCTCCGACCGATTGGGCAAGTGCATCGCACATCTCTAGGTACTCGTCATGAGAGCCGCCATTGTTTGTATCGTAAATCTTCCCACGCAACTCATTAAACCGTATCCAATTCCTTTTGGATGAATCATTATCGTCATTCCATATGAACGGCAATAAATCAAGCAAACCGTTCACCTCGTCGTTGACGACATTCCATACAAAACCACCTAGGTAATAGACGAATGCGCTCTGGTAGAGCATTGCCGTCAAGTCGTTTCGCCCACAATTCAGCTTTTCAGGCATGTTGTCACGTACCATCTTCCGTGCAAGCTCTTGAGCAGCGCCGACCATCTTAGTTCCAGCTTCTATGACCTCTCCGTCCTGCGATTTGCAACCGAAGGTCTCCTCCTCGATGAGCTGTTTGATGTCGATGACCTCTATCTTTTCTTTCAAGCGGCTTTGGGGCACCACGTATTCGGAAAAGCGCTCATCCACGTCATCGAACATGGCTGCGAACTTCTCATAGAAATCCGTATCACGGGGCAGGGTGAGGATGTTGTTCCATATCACCGCATCGAAGCGAACATAATCATCCGTATCGAAGAAGATGAGGCATTCGGGCTTACAGGGGGCAGCGAGGAGCGAGCGGAACCGGAACTCATCAGCCGTCCGTGCGGGAAAGCAGAAGACGGGGTACTCGCCGTCGAGCTTGTCACGAAAACAATCGTATTGCTGATTCTGCCGAGAAGATTGCGATTCTTTGGGCTGGTAAGTTGCGAGAAGCATAACTGGCCTTTCTGTAATATGATAACTACAATACTATAAATATATAACACTACAAAAGAAAAGGGAACTCAAAGAAGCTCCCCTTTACATTTACCTATTTGATTTTCCCGCAATTCGTACAGATACGACGACCAGTTGGGACTTTTTCATCCCAAGCGTCTTTTACAAGTTTCTGCACAGGTTCATCCCATGCATCAGAAATGATTATCCACTCATCATGCCATGCACCACACTCATACTTGCCATTTAGCATGGCCTCTTCCATGTGAGATTCTTCGACCCCAGTAATGTCTGCATGACAACCGTTGCATACACTATGACATTCTTTAACTGCATCGTGATGAATATAAGTTGTCTCATATACTGCATCGTGATGCACGGTCGTAGTCTCATCAACCCAATTATGGGCGCACTGAGGCTTGCTCCCGCCACCATTGTTCGAGCTGCCGGAACCGCCGTTGGACCCGGTGCTACCGCCATTACCGCTGGATGTGCTATTACCGCCGGTCTCGGGCTTGGACGCACCCGTGTTCCCGCCTGACGGTTCGTCGGTCACTCCCTCCTCGGCCTTCTGGCTCTCTTCGTCCACCTTGTCCTTGTCGGCGTTCGGGTTGGCCTTGGCGTTCTCCTTGACCAGCTCGATGACCTTGGTGCCGTTCGCGCCGGTCAGGGTCTCGTCGCCCTTCTTCACGGCGTCGGCGACGGACTTCACGATGGCGTTGAGCGTATCCGCGTCGGCCTTGTCAGCCGCGATGGGCTTGAACTCGAAGGGCAGCTCATCCCCCCTCGCCTTCCCATCCTTGTCTTCGGCCTCGGACTTCACCTTGGCGGTCTTGGGAACCTCGTAGATGGAGCCGTCCTTGTCCACGGGGTTGATGAAGGAGACCTCGTACTCGCCCTCCGCTGGCACGTCGAGCGCGTGCGGCTCGTTTGCGTCGTAGGCGTGGTAGTAGTCCACCTTCTCTTCCTTGTTCACGATGTGGGCGATGACCGGCGAGGACTCGCCCTTCACCCATCCGTCCGCCTTGGCACCGAGCCGGATGACCTGCTGCTCCTGCTTCTCATTCTGCTCGATGGGCGTAGGCTCCTTCGGCTCCGGCTTTTGCGAAGCCGCATACCAGACACCGCCGCCGATGAGGGCCATTGCCAGCAGCCCACCGAGTCCGGCCATCACGGCCTTCTTCTTGTCGAACTCATGGCCGAAGAGCACGATGGTGCCCTTCTTCTCATCCTCCTCCCCCTCGGTTGGGACGTGCGGCATCTGCTGCGTGCCCATCTCCTGCTTATCTTTATCGAAATCCTTCTTGTCTTCCATGACCAATCTTCCTTTCAATCCCGCGCCGATTATCCGACGCTTTCTTCAACTTGAACTATATGTATGTACCCGCATCATCCGCACAGGATGAAATCACGCGCGTCTTCCAGCCTGCGTGCGCAGCTTCCTGATGGGCTGATGACGGTGCCCCGTTCCACTCCCCTCCTTATGAGAACATCTGCCAAACGATATGGACCAAGATGAACAGCACGAGCATGAGCGCCGTCCACTTGAGGAAATGGAACATTCGGTCTGGCAGGGTGACCATCGCAAGGCGCTCGATGCGGCGCTTCGACTCCAAGACCATCGTGTCGATGGCCTTCTTGCTGCGCTGCGTCGCCTCGTCTATATTGCGAAGGGTTATCTCCTCCGCCTTCTCCTGCGCCTTGTTCACGCCGTTGAGCGCGGCCTGCTCTGCGGAATGGGTCTCGTCCTTGGCGCTGTTGTACAGCTCCTCGACCCTATCGACCAGATTGCGCATCTCATAGAGCGTCTGGTCCATCTTCTTCACAGCGCGTTTATTGTCCAGTCTGAAACCGGCAACCTCCTCACGTAGCTTGATGACCACCCCCACGATGTCATCCTCTACTAGGTCGCTATCATCCTTCGCCAACTTGCGCCCCGCAGCACGTGCATCGCGCACCTCATCGGCAAGATGGATGACTCCGCTCATCGGCGGCTCTGTCCTATCATCTTCATCGACTTCCGGCTTCCTCAGATGACTTGGCGCATGTCCATCGCCACGAATATCCTCATTGTCCAGTGCCATGTGCTTAACCCTCCTTCTCGCCCACCAGTCTGGTGCGGGTGTGGAAATCATCGCTTATAAGGCCGGTGCGCATGAAGTTCTGCAAGGCATCGGCGACCGTGATGGCGGTCTGGCCGTCATCGCACTGAGCTACGCAGCACCAGTTGCCCGGTCGATGCTCCAACGCATGGGCACGGCGCACCTCCACGACCCACTTCTCCTCCGCTTGCTTCTTACTCATAGAACTCCTCCTGCTCTTGATAATCCTCGCGATTGATGTATTCCGGGCAGTTGGACGGGCTGATGCGGCATCCATCCAAATCAGGGTATTCGCATCCCAGATTCTTGCCGAGCCAATGGGCGCAATCCGCCTCCCTGCATTCATTGTCAGCCATTCGTTCTCCTTTCCAAGCAATAGTATTATACTA
>ENA-ORSG01000337-ORSG01000337.1-human-gut-metagenome-genome-assembly--contig:-NODE-337-length-46419-cov-9.170110_pt1 | contig 46419 bp, 36 predicted proteins | sample MGYA00242189_ERZ509156 | MGnify/ENA primary metagenome ERZ509156 (study PRJEB26280, sample SAMEA2338666) | human gut metagenome | biome: human gut; feature: human-associated habitat; material: faeces...
ACGACTCATTCGGCTAACCTGATGCTTCGCGAAATGGGCATTGCGCTCTTTTTGGCGAGTGTGGGCTTGAGTGCGGGCGATCGGTTTGTCAACGCCTTTATTGATGGCAACGGCTTGCTTTACGTGGCGCTTGGCCTGGTTATCACGGTCGTTCCGCTCATCATCACGGGTGTCGTGGCCCGCATCAAGTTCCAAATGAACTACCACCTCATCGTCGGGCTGCTGGCGGGTGCGACGACTGATCCTCCGACGTTGGCGTATGCCAACACGATTTCCGAAAAGGATTCTTCGGCGATTGCCTATTCCACGGTGTATCCGCTGGCGATGTTCCTGCGAATTCTCACCGGTCAGGTTGTGTTGCTGGCCTTGTGGAGTTTTGTGATGTGAAGCTGTGAAGCGGGGCAATTCTGATAAGGAAGCAATCGCGGAAAAATGCTTGCATCCTACCTTGTGGTATCTAACCGCACGATACGTTGAGAGAAGAACCGTTGAGTTGTTGGAGTTGCAATCAACGGCGGATATGGTTTCATTCCTGAATTTTTTTGACGGAAATCCATGGTTTTGACGGAACAGGACTTGGGCGCTATGGCGTACCGAGAAATGGCATTGTGTCTGTCACGGCTTTCTATCAATCTGACAATAAGACTGATAGATTGATAACATAAAGCTCAATTCGGGAGGAGAAGTGATAGAAAAGTTGCCTGAATGCCGGAGTGTACGTGTCGAATTCCAAGAAGGTTGGAGCCAAACGGCCAAAAAGACGCTGCTCGCGTTTGCAAACACGATTGGCGGAGATCTGTATTTCGGAATATCCGATGACGGAATCACGAAAGGACTCAGCAAGAAGGCAGTCAATGTAATTTCCCGTGCGGTTCAAGAATTTTGCCGTTCAGAAGTTGAGCCCGTCCTAATTGATATGGTTTCAACGAAGGTTATTTCAGTCGGTAATTGCAGATATGTCCTGCGAGTGACTGTCGAACCCGGCGAGGATCGGCCTTATGCGTTGAAAGGTAAGCGGTATACGGGCGGCGCCTATGTGCGTGACGGATCTATGTCTGTTACTGCTACGGAAGAAGAAATTCGCGACATGATTCGCGAGAGTTCACCCCAGCCATGGGAATCACGACTGAGCCGACAAACGGATCTCAGGTTCGGAGAAACTGCGGACATTTTTAAGAAATACAACGTCAGTTTTTCTTCTGCGCATTATCTGCGGTTGGGCTTGGTTGATGACGCTGATCACTTCACGCAATTGGGTGAACTGCTCTCGGATCAGAACCGGACAAAACTTGTGGTCGGAACTTTTTCACATGTTAGACGACACGGTATCGTACCCATGAAACGACATAAAAACTGACCCGCCTCAGAGCGGGTAGTTTTTGGCGGCAAGGATGGGTCATGTCTAAAAAAGAGGATTATTGGTACCTTCAAAAGACAAAATGGAGGTCCAAAATCCAATGTTCTTGTGTTAGCCAAGTGCGCTATGAAATTGCTGTCAGCAGAACTCAGAAGGGAGTTATTCTTGATAAAATCGGGAATCAAATCCATATTCTTTTTAAATTTTATATAAAAGTGGAATACATTCCACAGTCATCGATATGCAGCTTTTTTCTCGCCCCGACTATGAAAGGCAACTTCTCGCTTTCCGTAACAAGCAAATCATCAAGGTCATTACCGGCGTTCGTCGATGCGGCAAATCATCGCTCCTGCGTCTGCTGCGAGAGACGTTGCTGGCTGACGGGGTGGAAGACGAGAGGATCGTGAGCATCAATTTTGAGGACTTTGATGCGGATCCGTTGCGAGATCCTAAGGCACTCCACGACTATTTGAAGTCGAAGCTTGTCAAAGGGAAGGTGACCTACATTCTGCTTGACGAAGTCCAGTTGGTTCACGATTTCACGCGGGTTATCGACAGTCTTTTCATCCGTGAGAACGTAGACCTGTACATCACTGGGTCAAATGCCAATCTTCTTTCGGCCGAGATCGCCACGATGCTCACGGGACGCTACGTTGAAATCAAAATGTTGCCGCTGTCTTTCAGGGAGTTTGTTCTAGCCACGAATTCCAGCAATTCATTGTCTTCCGCTTACCGACGTTATTTGGAAAAAAGTTCTTTTCCTTTTGCGCTTCAGCTCGATACGGATCAGGCGGTGCGGGCCTACCTTGAAGGTGTGTTAACAACGATTCTCTACAAAGACGTCGTATTTCGCTGCAAGGTGAACGATTCGTCTGTCCTGGAAAGCCTCGTTCGGTTCCTTTTTGACAGTATTGGCAGCGAATTGTCTTCGCGAAAAATTGCTAACACGCTCAGTTCCACTCGTCGTAGCGCCGATGTCAAAACCATCGACAAGTATCTCTCTGGTCTTGTCGACAGTCAGTTGTTTTATGAAGCAAAGCGCTTTGATGTCAGGGGGAAGCGACTTCTGGCGCGACTCGAGAAGTACTACTCTGTTGATCTGGCGTTGCGTCGCATTGTTCTTGGCCGAGCCGGAACGGATGTCGGGCACATGCTCGAAAATGTCATTTATCTTGAACTACTACGTCGAGGCTTTGATGTCAGTGTGGGAAAGTACGAAGACTTCGAGGTGGATTTTGTGGCACGCGATGACAATGCGGTCCGATATTTCCAGGTCGCTGCTACTGTGCGCGATGAGGCGACTCTGAATAGGGAGTTGCGCTCGCTTCAGGCCATTGAGGACAATCATCCGAAGGTTCTTTTGACACTCGATGACGATCCTCCGCTTAATTACGACGGCATTTGGCGAGTGAACGCGTTGGAGTGGTTAATGGGTGAGAATCCTGCCGAAATTTGAGTTGAAATTGTTTTGTCTCAAGTGGAAGTGGCGAAAGACAAGCAAAGGGACAGGTTTTCTGCCTGCCCCTATGTTGCCCCCGGTATGGAAAGTGTGTTGACTTAGCGGAAGTAAGCCGATTACACCGCCGTCCAAAACGGGAACCGCATAGTGAACTTTTTGTTGGGATCTTTCGGAGGCACAAGTTTGCGGTTCCCGACCGTGCCGCCGTCGGCAATTTCGACCATCGTCTGAGCTTCCCATACTTGGCCGATCAGCTCCAGCTCGGGAAGGTCGGAACGGATTTCCGGCTTCTTGTTGTCGTATGTGTAGCGGTAGGCGCCGTCGTCGAGCAGTTTCACAATGGCAATGTCAAAGCCTTCGCAGCCGTCGGTTTTACGGAAAACGTAGCAACCGTTCTCGTCAACTTTGGTCTTTTTCTCGTTCACCAACAGCCTTGAGCTTTTCGGAACCTCCGGTTCGAGCAAATCATCCGTTGCGAAGATCATCGGGCCGGCGATGCCTTTGTTCTTTACTTCAAAGCGGCCCTGACTTTCGTAGAAGTGAATCGTGATGTCTTCGTCGTCGGGGCCGCAGCCGAAGCGTGTGACCGATGTGCCTTTGTTGGACTCCATGCGCTTCTTTCTTGTCAGCTTCTGTACTTTCTGCCAGATCCGACCAGAACGCCTTCGATCTGGAAGTCGTCGTATTCGCCCGGGTGGATGACCGGGTAGTTGCCGGAGCTGTTTTGTGGGTGCAGTTCCGGTTTGCCGTCGACAAATTCGAGCTTTTTGAGCGTGAAGTCCCCTTGCAGGTAGGCGAGCACGATGTCACCGCGGCGCGGTTCAACGGAGCGATCGATGATGAGAATGTCACCTTCGTAGATGCCAGCATCGATCATGGAGTCGCCGCGTGCTTCGATGATGAAAGTCGCATCGCGGTTTTTCACGAAGTAGTCGTTAAGCGACAGGTCGTTTTCGGCATAGTCCGCAGCAGGGGAGGGAAAGCCGCACTGAACCGTCAGGTCGATGAACTTGATGCTTTCGGATTCTTCAACGGGACGAGCGGGAGCCAGTTTCTTGAGCGCCATAGCCCGCTGCGTTGCCGCTTCAAGCAGTGGTCTCATAAAGTTTGCGCCACCCAGTGACTTGCAGGTGTCGGCAAGCTTCTTGGTCACGCGAACCTGAAGATTGACATCGAGCAACTCATTGGTCAGACGAGGTCTTCCAACCGGTTTGTGTTCTTGGGACGAAGGCTGTTGTTTGCTTTTTTCCATGGGATTCTCGCACTTGCGATTTGTATACGAATGACGTATCCTACCTCAAAACAAGATTCGTATGCAAATGTCTACGCCTATTTTTCTCCATCTGGACGGCAATTCGTTTTACTGCAGCTGCGAGCGGCTTTTCCGTCCCGAGCTGCGCGGCAAGCCCGTTGTTGTGCTCTCCAACAACGACGGCTGCATCGTGGCGCTCACCAAGGAGGCTAAGGCCGTGGGCCTCAAGCGCGGCATGCCGCTTTTTAAGGTCAAGGATATTGTTGAAGCCAACAAGGTGGCCGTATTGTCCTCAAACTACGAGCTCTACAACTCGATTTCAGGGAGGATGCAAAGAACCGTTGCCGGCATGATTCCGCGTATGGAGTCGTATTCCATCGATGAAGTGTTTGGGGATTTAACCGGGGTGGAAGACGAGGATCCGGCACGTTTGACCGCGTTGGCGCAATCCATACGGCAGCGCGTTTACAAGTGGGTCGGCATTCCGACGTGCGCAGGGATTGCTCCCACCAAGACGCTTGCCAAACTATGCGACCATTTTGCTAAGACCTATCCGGTTTTTAACGGCGTTGTCAATTGGCTGGAGCTGACGCCGGAACGTCAACGCAAAGCCATGGCGATTACGCCGATCAAGGAAATCTGGGGAATCGGCTCCAGAAACCGCGAGAGATTGGAAGCCATGGGCGTGAAGACGGTGCTTGATTTTGCCCGGATGGACGCTGCACTCATTCGCAGGCGCTTCACGGTCGTACTTGAGCGAACTCACAGAGAGATTCTTGGCGTTTCGTGCATTCCTTTGGAAGATCATCCGCAGCCGCGGCAACAGATTGTTCGGACACGCAGCTTTGCCGTGACGTGCAGCGACATGGACGCCATTCTTGCGGCCGTATCGGTTCACATGGCCGAAGCCGTCAATGTGTTGCGTAAGCAGGGCTGCGCCGCCAAAACGGTGGGAGTGATGTTTCATACGGATCCGTTTAAAGCCAACGGCCGTTATCACGCAGTCGTCGAATACAGAACGTTGCAGCACGCGTGCGCGGACGTGATCACGCTTACCCGGGCTGCGCATGATCTGGTGCGAGCCTTTTTCAAGGAAGGATACGGGTACAAGAAAGCGGGTGTCATGCTTGCCGACCTGGTGCCGGCTGAACACTCTTTGGTGCCGACGACGCTTTTCGACACGGATGAGATCGAGGTTCTGAAACGCCGAGAGCGGATTCAGGCTTCGATTGAGGCCCTGAACGAGAAGTTCGGCGGCAAGGTGGTGACGCTCGCAAGTGCCAAGTGTTCTGCGGAGTGGGCGATGCGAAGAGAGTATTTATCACCCTGTCCGACGACGAAATGGGATGATTTGCTCAAGGCCAACTGAATTGCGGCAGATCTGAGCGTGTCGGGAAGAGACGGTCTGCCGCTCAATGACCAGGACCACTCACCGCCTCACTGCGTGACATTGCTCGAAAAGCTCGCTTTTTGTTTTTCCAAAGCCAGAAGCATCAGGCGTTTCGCTTCATCGACCATGAAGAGCGGAATATTGAGAAGATTGCCATTGAGGTTGAGATTCTGCATGGAAAAGCGCACGCGCAAAGGTATCTGCTCACCGTATTTGTCCATAAAGGCGCGCAAACTCGGCGATTTGACATTCGTAGAGGCTTGAACTTCGATCGGAACAACAATTCCGCCGAGTGAAGCCAGAAAATCAACCTCAGCCTGAGGTTTAGCCATCGACCAGTAACACAGAGATTCCTCAAACTGCGGGCTCAGGCTTTGCAGAACAAGGTTCTCAGCCATCGATCCTTTCATTTCGCGGAAGAGCATCGGAGCATCCTGAAAGACAGATGGCTCGATACCGGAGAGTCGGGTAAAAAGCCCGATGTCAACGAAATAAACTTTGAATGCGCCGGGGTCTTCGTAAGCGGACAACGGAATGCCGGGACACGAAACGTGATGAACGCATCGAGCCATTCGGGCATCAACCAGCCATTGGAGAGCATCGCCGTATTTGCGCGCATTTGAGCGTGGTTCGACTTCGCTGAACCTGAAACGGTTGTTTTCATGAGAAAGCTGTCGGGGAAGCGACTGCCAAACCCTTTGAATTTTCGGTGCGTCAATGGCACTTGCATGGCTGAAAATATCCTGTCGATAGGCTTCCATTACAGACTGCTGAATCTGCCGCGCCAGAGTCAGATCCTGCTTTTCACACCACGCGGAAACCGCTTCCGGCATCCCGCCAACTGTTTGATAGTGAAGGAGCTTCGTGCTAAGCGGCTCAAACAAATATTCCGGTAGCGGTTCAAACTCGGAAGAATTCCTCAGACAGTCGACCAGGCCGTCTTCTCCTTGGGCGAGAAGAAATTCGCTGAAATTCATTGGCTCGAGCGTCAAGAAATCGACCTTACCAACGGGGTAGGACTGGGGACGTGTAAGTTGCAAACCAAGCAGTGACCCCGCTAAAAGCACAAAGAGGTCGCTACGGAGTTCGCAAAAATATTTCAGCGCATGAATCGCTTCAGGACAAGCCTGCGCCTCGTCAAAAATGATCAGGTCTCCGGGAGTGATAGGACGCCCGCTACGATACGCTAACGTTTCCAAAATAACATTTGGAGACCGCGACGTTTTGAAGAGATCGCATAGGGCCGGATCCATATCAAAGTTCAGATAATGGTAATGTCCCTCAAAATGCTTTTGAGCGAACTGCGTCATCAACCAGGTTTTTCCAACCTGGCGAACACCGCGGATGATGAGAGGCTTTCTGTGCGGTGACAGTTTCCATGCCTCAAGCTTGTCCATGGCAATTCGACGCATCCTTCTTCCTCCTGAGTTTTTGTCTGCCTTAGTGTAGGGGATTTGGTGCAAAAATGCATCAAATTCCTAGAAAAAGAATGCGTACATGCATCAAATTCCCGGGATTTTGATGCATATATGCAGGTCTCTGTCCTTGCCTGAAATTGGTTGACAGTTTTCTGCGGTGTGACTGAATAAGTAAACAGTTCTTTGGTTTTTGCCTAAAACTGTCGACAGCTTTTTTACAAAGACCTGATTTGGTTGACACCAAACAGTCTCGTCAGAGAATCTTCTTCGATTCTATCCTTGCGTCATCCTCTTTATCCTGTCGACGTAACGAGCCGAGATCAACTTCGACTGAGGGGGGATCGTGTCAAGCCCGAAGCCTCGCTTAATGGAGGGGACCCGCTTAGCGGGGCGCAGATCGTTCTGGGATGAGGGTACGAAAAATGGACCTGATAGATCGGCCCTGTTAGGGCACAATTTTGTCTATCAGGAGACTAAACCCCATGGCTTTTACTCGTCGTATTTTCACCAAAGAATTTCGTCTTAACGCAGCAAAACTTGTCGTCGACGAGCATCGTCCGGCTGTTGATGTGGCTCGTGAACTCGACATCAATCCCAAATCCTTGTATAGCTGGGTGCGCCAGTATCGCAGCGGATTGCTTCAAGCATCACTTGACGGCGAAGATTCCGTTAGTGCCGAGCAGGCAGAGATTGCGCGTTTGCGCTCCGAATTGCAGAAGTCCCGCGCCGAGGTATTGCTGCTAAAAAAATTCGCGGCGTACCTCTCGAAAAACGGCCTTCAGTGAGGTACGCCTTTATTCAAGCTTCCCTTGAGGATTCGGAACTCAAAGATATCCCGATAGCCAAGCGTTGCGAGGTACTTGAGGTCAGTGTCAGCGGCTATCACGCATGGGTTAAGCGCCAGCGCATGCCTGTGAAGTGCAAGAAGGTCATTTCCGATGAAACTGTGCTCAGACAAGCCAAAATCATCCGCAACGAGATGAAATACCCCCCCCCGGGTACCGTCAAATGCACGCGCTCATGCGTCAAAGAGGCGTTTGCATCGGAGTCAAGCGGCTCAGAGGCGTTTTGCGTGTCAACGGCATCATCGGGTACCGTCATTTCAAACGTACTGTCAAAACGACCGACAGCAATCACAACATGTTTGTCTATCCCAACCTCTTAGGGCGCGATTTTGCTCCCGGAACACTCAACAGAGCATGGGTGAGCGACATCACGTACTTGCCCACGACCCAAGGATGGGGATTCTTGGCTACCATTTTGGATCTTGGGAGCCGCCGCATTCTGGGCTGGGCCATGGATACTTCGATGACGACCGATCTGGTCCTTAGGGCTCTCAATATGGCTGTACGTACGCGCGGTAGCAACGCTGTTGCGGGAACGATCATGCACTCGGATCGAGGCACGCAGTATTGTCCTGCTGCTTTCCAGAACCGACTTATGCAACTGGACATGAGGTGCTCTATGAGCGAGGTGGGGCAATGCTGGGATAATGCGCCCGGTGAGTCAATCTGGAGCTCCCTCAAGCGTGAAACACTCATCGGTCGCAAACGCTTCGACAGCTATGAGCAGGCTGTTGTTACGGTTACTCGTTGGATAGAAACCTACAATACGATTCGTCCTCATTCGACCATCGGTATGCTGGCGCCTGTCAACTATGAAAAGCAGTTACTCGGGGTTTCCTGAGGGACTGCCTATAATGCTTGAACCTTCAGGTCCAAATTTCGCGCCCCACCCCACATGGAGGTAGGGACAACGCATTGGATCACTAAAGGATGATACGGAAATACACCGTTGATAATTTTACGAGCATGTCCGTTGAGTTGAGGAGGACAGGCTTTCCAAAATTTCTCATTATGCGAGCGTCCAGAATTTTGTGCATCAATCGCTCTGATGTGGTATGAAATGACGCTTCAGCATCTAAACTGCTAGTGTTCGAACTTATTACCGTGGTATTTTTTCTGCCTCCATGCTCTCCTGACTAGCAATTAGGAAGGATTTTGACAGAGAGGGCATAGCTATAATCGCATTCTTTTATTGCAATGAAGACGCCGCTTGAATACGAAGAGGATTTAGCAAAGAGCAAGTCCGTCAAACTCAGCGGTTATGCGTTTCACGCCTATCAACCCGGGTTGGCAAGTCCGGATTTCGTGCTACACCCTATGTCGAGGAGAGAAGGGGTAAGAGGACATGGAGCTCAAATTTCGCATTTGATGGGCACATTGCTCGAATTATGTCGGTATTTGTTAAATTCCCTTATTTGATCACGTCCAGCTCTTCACCTTTATGTTCTTCCAACTCATTGAAAAGAAACGAGACCGCTGGTTTGCAAGCATTTCCGAAACGCATCCGGTCAAGGTTCTGATGCGGCACATGGCAACGGTGGATGCACTGCGCGACGCGCAGGTTGGCGCCGTGAAGACGTATCTCTTTCTGAAACTCGAATGTGGCGCTCGGCCGCTTTGGGAGCTCTTCAGCAGCGGCATCTTCAACACATCGGAGCCCGAGCAGTCTTCTCGTTATCGTGAAAGCCGGGAGTACCTAAAAAGCCACCCCGGCGCGTTGGCACTCTGGGAATATGCAGGTCTGACGTCTTCGGACGGCAAGGAAGTTGCGCCAGCTTTGAAGAAGACCCTTGAAGAGTCGCCCTGGGAGATTGACGATGCAGCTGTGTGGCGCAATCTGTTCTACGGGGTCGGCTACACTGATTACCTGTTCAGCCTGCCGATGGGCGCCGGCAAGACCTTTCTCATGGCGGCCTTCATATACATCGACCTCTACTTTGCCCGGCTGGACCCTCAGGACAAGCGCTTTGCACACAACTTCATGGTGCTGGCGCCGTCAGGTCTGAAGTCGTCCATCGTTCCGAGCCTGCGGAAAATTCAGGATTTCGATCCGTCCTGGGTAATCCCAGAACCGGCAGCGAGCGAGCTGAAGAAATTGGTTTGCTTTGATGTGCTTGATGAGCAGAAGTCGGCGAAGAAAAGTAACCGCGTCAGGAATCCTAACGCCCAGAAAGTGAATCAGTTTCTAGCGACAAACATGACGGGCGGCATGGGCTACGTAGCAGTGACGAATGCGGAAAAGGTCATTCTTGATCGCTTCTTTGACGGCGGTGAGCTTGGGCTCGACCAGACGGAGGAGGAACGCGTCAAGCTCGCCAATGAACTGCGAAGCTTGATCGGCAAGCTGCCGAATCTCTCGATCTTCATCGACGAAGTGCACCACGCCGCCGACAGCGAAATCAGGCTCCGGCAAGTCGTGACGCAGTGGGCTTCATCGACCGAAAACACTTTCGTGCAATCCATTGGCTTTTCGGGCACGCCCTATTTGGAAAAAGCCGAGACGATCCTGATTACAGACAAGCTGAAGCTTAAGTCGAACGAACTCTCCAATATCGTCTTTCACTACCCGCTCATCAAGGGGCTTGGAAACTTCCTGAAGATTCCTCGCGTGCAAGTCTCCTCATCAACTTCATCCGAGGCGATCATCACGGAGGGCGTGAAGGACTTTCTCGAGAACTACGGCAAAGTTGTCTACCGGGGTGACCTTTGCGCCAAGTTGGCGATCTATTGCGGTCAGATTGAAACGCTTGAAGAGCGCGTTGCGCCACTGGTATCCAGGCTTCTCGCCGACGCGGGCTACGACCCCACGGTGGTGATGCTCAAATTTCATCGCGGAAACAAAACGTACCCTCAACCTGAAGGGGCAGAAAGCGCCTTTGCCGTGCTTGATACGTCTGTGAGCAAAGTTCGAGTCATCCTCCTTGCCCAAATCGGTAAGGAGGGCTGGGATTGCCGCAGTCTCGCTGGCGTCATCCTGCCGCATCAAGGCGTATGCCCGAACAACATGGTGCTACAGACGAGCTGCCGATGCCTGCGTCAGACCGAGCGAGGCAAGCAGGAACCCGCCCTCATATGGCTTAATAGATTCAATGCCGACAAGCTCAATCGGCAGCTGGAGCAACTGCAGGATTCGAGTCTGGAAGAATTTGGAAGTGCTAAGCCCAAGGAACGTCCAGTTGTGAAGCGCTACAACCGCACGTCTGTTCAACAGGTACCGTCAATCGACTATTACCAGCTCCATGTGAGTTACGAAACCTTTAGCGAAGAGCAAGTGCCCGTCGCGGAACGCCTGCTCGCCGACGGCATTGTCGTCAGAGCGCAAAAGTCTGTCATCACAACGCAGGACTTCGAAGGCCGATTGCAGGGGATCGAAGATCGTCTGGACGCATCGGAGGAAGAGCCCCTCTCTTTCTTCGGCTGGCTTAATCGCATCGCTAAGGAATCCATGGGGAACCTCAGCATTGAGACGATCCTGCAGCAGCAGGATTCGTTACGTCGCATCTACAGCTGCATTTCGCATTCGACTGAGGAGGGTACACGCCTCAAGAGCGAAATCGACCAAGATGCCGTCCGAGCCAATGTTCGTCGTGCTTTCTACGCCAAGCGATCCTTTAAGCCTAAGGCCTCATGGGAGCTATGCCGAGCCGAGTTGGTCGACTGCAGCCGTTGGAAAGAAGAGTTCAGTCCAGAAAGCCTTGATAACATTATCCCTGACGCCAAGAGCGTCGAAGCGATTCGTCGTTGGGATGAGAACCGACAGAAGCCGGTGGTTGATGAGAGCTTTGATGCGATGATCCGGCAGTCGCAGGAGGCTGGTGTTATCTCTGCTGAACAAGCTGAAGCCATGCGCGCCTCCATGCTACTGCAAGTGGCTAAGAACATGACGGATCCGCACCCGGAGCGCAGCCAGACGTATCACTATGCGCCCTATCGTTTCGACAGCGCTTTGGAGAAGGAATGGTTCCGGATTGCCCTTGCTGTTTTGAACGACTTTCCGCATCTCAGGGTCTATTTCAACGGCGACGACACGATCACGGGCTTCAGAATTCGCTGCTTCAAGCAGGAAAACGACCGCTGGAAGAATCTCGGCGAATATGTCCCTGACTTTGTAGTGATCAAGCAAAAGGTCGATGGAAGCGTAGAAAAGATTTTGATCGTAGAAACTAAAGGATCATTCTTGAAAGAACGTTTCAACGATCGGCGAACATTTATGGAACATCTCTTCCCCACCGAAAACAATAAGCAATTCTCAAGCAAACGCTTCGGCTTTCTTTATCTGGAAGACTCAAAAGATGAAGTCCAGCTTCAGAGAGAAACGCTGGAATCCGTGAAATCCTTCTTTGGCGAAGACTGAAAATGGCTGTGAAGTTCATCCCCTATTACCCCGACCCCGTGGACGGCCAGGCGCTGCTTGACAATTTCGTACGCACAAAGCGGCTTCTTCGCTATCGCGATGCTGATCGCGTAGAAGAACGCCTTGCACGCGGCATGCCGCTCTATGAAACCAAATGCATTGAAAAAGTCGGCGAGAACAACGACGACAATCTCGTTATTCGAGGTGAATGTCTTTCTGCCTGCGCTTATCTGAAAGATAAAGGCATTAAGGTCGACCTTGTCTATATAGACCCGCCTTTTGCGAGCGGCGCCGACTACGCCAAAACGGTTTATCTTCGCAGGAATCCGAAAGTTGCTGATGCAATCAAAACAGCGGAGGCTGAACTCGATATTGATGAGCTGAAATCTTTCGAAGAAAAGATGTACGGCGATATCTGGGATAAGGAGCGCTACCTCAACTGGATGTACGAGAATCTCTGCGCCATCAAATCAGTGATGAGCGACAAAGCTTCGATTTATGTTCATTTAGATTGGCATATCGGGCATTATGTCAAAATTTTAATGGACGAAATCTTCGGCGAAAGTAATTTAAGAAACGAAATCATTTGGCATTACTACAATAAGATGCAAGGCAACGTTGGTCATTTTGCATCAAACCATGATGCAATACTCTTTTATTGCAATAGCGATCAATATTTCTATTCTCCAATTAAAATTAAACGAGATAAACCAGTTAAACAGATCAAACGAATTTGGGACGGTGAGAAAGGTAAGCTCGTCAATGAAAAAGACGAGAATGGAAAAGTTATTTATATTGAATCTGATTCAATAACTGCTGATGATGTCTGGCGACTTTCCATGCTGCAGCCTGCGGATAAGACTGAACCTGTAGGATACGCTACTCAAAAACCTGAATCACTCTTAGAGCGCGTTATCAAGGCTTCGTCTAAAGAAGGCATGGTCGTAGCAGATTTTTTTGGCGGTAGCGGCGTTACTGCGGCAGTTGCTAATAAATTAGGTCGAAAATTCATTCATGCTGATATCGGAATCAACAGCATTCAGGTTACAAGAGACCGCCTGAAAAAGAACGGCGCCGAGTTTGAAATTCGCGAAATTCTGGACGGCGTCTCGCTCTATCGAAATCCGGTTCAGACTATGGACAAGCTCAAATCGTTGATTCCCGGTTTGTGCAACGAAGATAAAGTTGACAAGTTCTGGGAAGGTTATTTCAACGATTCAAAACTTGGCAAAATTCCGGTCTACCTTCCGAATTTGATGGATGGAACGACGAGGATCCTGGATTGCGTTCTGATGAATTGCATCATCAATGAAGCATTGCCGGATCTGTCTGAAGACACCAAAAAAGTCATCGTTTATTACATTGAAATCGAAGACATCGAGTTGATTCGCCGCTTTATCAGAGAGCAAAACAACACCCTCATTCAGATTGAACTCCGAGATTTAAAGTCTGTTCTTGATGAAGTTGTAGTTGAAGATACTGCCGTTGTATCCCTTAAAGAACAACAGAAAGACTTGTTCTCTAATTGGATGGTTTCTGTGGATTGCTTCTTCAGCGATCGAATTTCAAAGAAGATCGATGAAATCAACGAAAGGGGGCGTCTCCAGATTCTTCAGCAGCAGGGCAAAGGCCGCAAGAAAGCTTTCGAAGAAATCACTCTCAGCGAAACGGGGCTTGAGCTGATTGAATGGCTCAGCTTGGATGTCGACTCCGCCGAGAAAGATGCCCCTTGGCACAGCTTTTCCGAGGTCTTCATCGACAAAGCGGGCTATGCAGTGGTCGATGGCAAGCCGACGGGGCAATTTTGGGACGGCACGATCTGCTGTACGCGCAAGCCGCTTCGTTTGAAGGTGCGTAACATCTGCGGAGATGAAACTATTTTCGTTTTGTAGCTCGCTTCGATTCGATCTGCCTACACACTCTGCAGACAGGTGCCGCGGAAGCTTCAGCTCAGACGATCGATTTTTAGTCGAAATCTCAACAACACAGCGCCCGAAGGAGTCCTCTTTATTCATGTGGAGGAGGAATTCGGGCAAAAACAAAACTCGCGTTCCGAGTGACGGGCGTATAAGATCGTACAGAAAACCTCGTAGCGTTCGCATACGAACCCTACGTCGTTGAGGAGGAAACGGTCTTTACGCTTCGCGTTCTTTGCAGTTTGTATCCTGGCGGACAAGCTATCCCTTGAGACATAAGTATCCTGCCCTTCTCTCAAATGAAAATTCTCGAAGAAGGAGTTAAATACCGTAGCCCTCGCCATTAGTGCAACGTACAAGCGTTGCATAAGCTCATATCTAAAATTTTCTGACAAGCAAAAGGAGTGTCGGATGGGGCAAAAGAAAAAGCGACGCCCCGTGCCGGCAAACGCATCTGGGTAGCAATAGCCGGCACGGCAGTGTGTGGCGGTTAAGCTTGATTGTCGTTCACAGTCATACCATTCGGAGAGCCAGGAACATCATCGTCGCTAGTACAAATTGCTGTATTGGAACGATTGCAAGCTTCAGCAGAAGTTTCCCAAAAACGAGCAATTGCATTAAGGAATTTCGAAACGTTGGTAGCGTTTTGTTGAGATCTAATGATTCCACGTCCGTCATGCTCGTGAGAAATGGCGGCCAAGAACTGCAGAGTTGGCCACCAGCTTTCATCAAGTTGATTAGCTTTGTCCTTGATGCTTAGGTCGCGAATACTTTGATTAGTACCAGTGGCAATGTGGGCTTTGTTCTCGATAAGATCGCAACGTTTCTGAATGTCCTTTTCCAGGCTTTTGCCTCGTTCGATTGAAACCCAATGCTCAATTTGGTCCGCGTTTGTTGAGGTTGGCATGCGACGAGAAGCTTTGAAATGGCGGCAAAGATTTCCGTATAAGTCTTCCGGAGTGATATCGGTTCCGAATCGAGCATAGCCTCCGTTAAGTTCAAGAAGCGCCTTTAGACCGGAAATAGCTGCTTTTTGGCAATTTGGTTCCTTCTCAATGAAGGCTTGCCAAAGGAACCAATCGCGCGCGACGAGTACGTCGTGGGTTCCGCTCGTCTCCACATTTTTTGCATCAAGTTTTTCAAAAAGCTTGCCTTGGGCTTCTTGAAGAAGGTCGTGGAATATAGCTTCTTGTTTCGTTAGTGCGACTTTACGACCTGCTGTTGCTTCTTTTGCAGAAATAGCTTTGAGAAGTTCAAACAACATCGGATTTTCAAGCCAGACGCGGTCAGAGCTGCTACTTGAGGCGAGATAGCACTGAAAGCGAAGGAAATTCCATTGTTGACGCAGAAGCGGGTTCTTCTCCGTTTCCTCTGGTGCTACATCCTGAGTAAGTCTCGCTCGTGACATGAGGAGAAAAGGACGCCAACGTAGAAAAATGCTGTTGACTGCTTCTATGGCATTGACGAATACGACGATTTCATCTGCGTTTGCGCTGTTACACAGTGGGTTGAAGCATTCCCAAAGAACGCCTTCGCGCTTCAAAATTTCTTGAGAACGATGATGCTTCAGCAGCGTTGAGTTGTTTTGTGCGAAGGCTAGAACGAGCAGAAGATATCTAGTGAAGCCCATTCGGGTTTCGTCTAATGACAAAGTTGGCGCCTTGCCAAAGGCCTTGACGAACACATTGCTTTTAGGATCGGCGTCAAGGATCGTCGTGTTAAGGAGTGCATCTATATTTTTTTCTGAAGCTTCGCCACAGGTAACGATGAGTGCACGTGCCTTTTCCCAAGCGACATTCAGACGCTGAGCCTCTTTGATGTGGCCAAATTGGCGAAGCCGGAAAAGAAGCTGCGCCTTGACGATGTCGAGATCTCCCAGAGGGCGCGCTTGTAGGTTGACGCGTGAAAATAGACGTGACATAACTTTGTCGAACGTGTTGATGTCTTTTCGGCGAGCGTCAAAGGTGAAGTTTGTTACGATGAGGTGCACTTCAATGTTGTGCATCCATTCTCGCAACTTACGTTTTTCGAGTCCCAGTTCTCTAAGTTTGCTTACATCAAATGCTGTTTTTTGTTTTGCGGTGATAAGGCTTTGGTTGACTTCGTTAATGTCACTAAGGTTGACTTGTTCATCCCCTACTCCGTAGTACAGAGGCAGCCCTAAAGGTTCATCAGCAAAGAGTTTTAAGTCGATTTGAGCCTTTCGGAACAGCGTGTTGACGGTCCTCAAACGTTGTTGACCATCAATTACAAGAAATTCATAGGGCTGATATTGACAGTCAGCTGTTCGTTGAATAAGCCGGCCCAGTACGATGGTTCCGAGTCTAAGCGGTCTATCTTCTTGTGCGTTTGCTGACTCTGTTGATGCGGTATCGACAAGCTTGCAAAAGAAGCGGCTGATTAGAGCTTCGCCCCAATCATAATCACGTTGCCAATAAGGAATACTCAAGCGAGGCGTTTCCTTCGTGGGCTTATTCATGAGACGATGCAAGAAATTATGCGACTCGCTTTTGTTGCCATCGATCGGCGCGAGCAGTTCGTCCAGACGGATGTCATAGTGCTCGATGTCAAAAGGTTTGCGATTTCGGTTAATAGCAGACATGATGGTCAGCGGTTAAGGAAGGCAGAAATGACGTTAAGAACAGTTTGATCAATTTGGATACTAAGATCCGAATCATCGCCAAAAAGTCTGGTTTTGCGTGCAGTCAGGATTTGCTCCAGTCCTTCGAGCCATTCACGTTGGAACGGGCTGGGGCCTTTGGAAGTATGGAAGAAACGCCAGAGTGCACTTTCTGGGTTTCGAGAGAATTCGGCGGCTTCGATCGCTTCCTTGAGATTGAGTTGACTCAATGTAGATCGGTATTGGGCCGCGAATTTGGTCTTCAGCATCAAAAGAACGAGCAACCGTTGGATGGCTTCTGATGCCTGTGGAGGAATGATTCTAAAATGACGCCTAACGTTGAGCCCTGAACGGGTTTTTTCACTTGTTCCGAAACGGTCGCTCCAGCACAGCGCAACAGCAAAAAGTGCGGTCGGGAGGCAGCCTGTTGCACTGGGCAAATTGGCTCCTGGTCTGCGAAGCGGGTCGATTGCTAGCCAAGTTGCCGGATCGGCGAGATCGTGATTGAAGACATCGGAATCATCGCCTATTGAGAGCCACTTCCAACTCAGGCTGTCAGGCGCATCCTCGCGATAAGCTTCGCCGATTACGCGGAAGAAAGAAGCAAGTTTTTCTGCTGCTTCACAAACGAGTGCTCCTGGAGAGCAAATGATCCCCTGGCTTGATTTGTATTCAACTTTTTCAAGTAGGGCAAGCAGGCGTTCGTAATAATCGGTATAAAGTAAACCGATTCGGTTGACAGTTTGAAAGAAACCATCCCCACGTTCAATTTCAAGCGGTTCCGCTGCATTCCATTTAAATTCAGGCAGCAGTGTATCTTTGTTGGGCTCTCCGTCTTTGGTGCCAATAAGACGTTCGAAAGGCTCTAGTCGTTCATGGTCCTGATAAGCAATTTCCATCCACCAGAGATCTTGTTTGAGAAGAATGGCTTGAACAGCTTGCACAAAACCGTATCCCAGCCAGGACCAACAACTTTCATCAGGGCAGTCAATGAAGAGCTCGAGGGAAATTTCTTCTCGCGTATTGAGGCATCGAGGGGTGAAGGAGTCAAGGAAGAGTGCTCCGTCGGCTTGATGCGTTCGGCGCCATTTTTCATAGCGGGCTTGAATCTCAGAGGTCTTCACAACACTCCTAGACCTGTCAGACGCTCTCAGGCGGCGAGGATGGATCTTTCCGAGATGCTCTGCTTTCAGAATCTGACCACCGTTGAGCTGTTTAGCTACAGTGTTGATGTCACGGAAGAGTTGCGTAATGAGAGGGTCCGGCTCCGCGCTAGATGGATTTTTGAGGACGATAGGAGCCATTGAGATCGAGTCACGGAGCAGATCCAGTTTTTCTTTTGTTTTAAGACTCATGAACTCTGGATACTTTGCGAGAACACTACGAATATGACGCCTAGCTACAACAGTATTTTGCAAAGTGGTGACATTGGAGGTGCTGCTGTTAACTAAAGACGCTAGGCGAGATTTAGAGCCTAGCTTGCAGCCAGGTAAAAATTTTGCTTTTAGGTGGAGCGCCTCGATCATTAATAACGCAAATGTCATGATTCGCTGCTGTCCATCAGCGATGAATTCGCAATTTGAGGTTTCTTCAATGACGATCACACCGATGTCAGGGGATTCTCCAGTTTCCGTGCTGTATAACCCGCGAAGTATCGAATCCGTAAAAGACACAATAAGTTTTTCGCCCCATGAGTAGGGACGCTGGTAATCAGCTATTCGTATAGGACGAGCTTCGCTGAGCCAGTCGACAACAGAGATTTTTGTTGAGTTAGGAAAACTCTTTGTTCTGGCCATAAATTTTGATCCTTAATTAACAGTTATTTAAAAATTGTGAATCTGATTTAAATTGAGATTTAGGATAAAATTTATATAAATGAAGTATTATGGGGTGCTTTGGTGATGGCGTTGAGGTTTCTTAATATTTCTACTGGAGGGTATCCTTGTTGCTTTAAGGGACATGTCCTATCTCTTCATTGTCCCCAAAGCTAAATTATTTAAAATAGCTATACTACAACTTTGATTTGAATGCTTCAAATAACTGGTGTTAGATGACATTAGGGATTGTTCGCTCTCGCTTGCTCACACGAGCACGCAATAGAAAATCCGACGACTTTTAAGGTACGTACAGTGGACTTCAGACTCCGTGCTGTTCTAGTTTCGGTTATCCGTCTCGACTGCAACCTGGCACTCGCTCGGGGCATGGGCCATGATTGCAGGTCCCAGTTTTGAACAGGCTTTAAAAATAAGAGTGGCTTTGACTTCTGAGGACTTGATGCTTATCGGCGCAGAAGGAGGCTTGTCGGTCGTCATTGACGTTTCTCTACTCAGAGTACAGAAAATCGAAGGAAAGCGCTAAATTAAAGCCCGTGGACAGCATGACCATTTCGCGAGCATGGTGCCGCGAAAACATTGAGCTGCCGCCACGTTAGGAGCTAACTATGCGCTTTTCCAAAACCCTTCTGGCCTTGTCGATCGGCGCGGCCATTGCTTCCTTCAGCCTTCCGTCCCAGGCCTGCTTTACGGTTATTGTCGGCAAGGACGCTTCCGCTACAGGCGAAATTCTGATCGGTCACAACGAGGACAACGATCGCCGCATCATTACCAACCAGTACTGGGTGCCTGCAGCCGACCACAAGGCGGGTGAAATGATCGAATTTGAACCGTCTGCCGCAAAGATTCCGCAGGTCAAACACGCTCGGTTTCTGGTGGACGCAGACATTGGCTCCCGAAGGCTCGAGCTTCTCCGACGGTTTCGTCAATGAAAAAGGCGTCGTTGTCGTCTCCAACAACTGCAACGTTACGATCGAAAAAGATCAGAAGGTCAACGACGGCGGCATCGGCTACGGCATCCGTCGCATCGTGGCAGAACGCGCCAACTCCGCTCGTGACGGCGTGGACATTGTCATCGATCTGATGAAGAAGTACGGTTACTTCCACATGGGCCGCACCTACACGATCGCCGACCGCAACGAAGCCTGGCAGATTTCTCTGCTACGCGGTCACCGTTATCTGGCCCGCAAGGTCGGGGACAATGAAATCGCATTCATTGCCAACGCGTTTGCCTTTGACAAGGTCGATCTCAAGGATCCCAATGTCATCGCATCTCCCGACCTGATTGAGCACGCCATCGAAATGGGAGCTTACAAACCCGCCAAGGCAGGGGACTACTCCGACTTCTCTTTCCGCGAGGCTTATCAGCCTGAAGCTCGTCGCGTCTTCCCTCGCAACAAGGAACGCGTCTTTACGCTTCTGGAAATGGTGACCGGCAAGGAATACAAGGACACGAACGATTATCCGGCCTACCTGCCCGCAGCGAAGAAATACACGGTTGAAGACATTCAGACGTTCATGCGCGGCCACTCGAAGTTCGAAAAACGTGAAAGCGGCTGGCATCATGAAACCATGCAGGACATCTGCAATATCGGCACGTTCGACTCTGTGGTGTTCAAGCTTGCCAAGGATCCGCTGCTCACCATGGCTTGGCGTACGGCCGGACGTCCGTCCGAACAGCTCTACACGCCGGGATTCCCGCTTGCCGGTCCTGCCATGGCTCAGACGTATATGACGCCTGAAGTCGGCACACGAGCCCAGTTCCATGCAACGCCCGAACAGGTCAGCTGGTCGGCCGATCGTCCGATCTACACGTTCCTGGCCCAGCAGTTCTTCCTTGACTGGATGGCGTCGGCCCGCAGCGACTTCATGAAGATTCGCAATGCGGCAGAAAAGGCAAAGACGCAAGCCGCCATGGTTGCGCAAGCCAATGCAGCCAAGCTTGCTAAGGTTGATCGTGAAAAGGCACGCGAATACCTGCATGCCTGGAATGTCAGCGCATTCAATCAGTCGCTCGGTGAAGCCGCTGCATTGGTGCAGAAGCTCAATACGCACGTGATCGCCATTACCAAGCCGACGCTCTCGCAGGCGGACAAGGGCACGGTTGACGTGGTTCTTTGTTCGGCCAAGGGGTTCGACGCCACGAAACTTGACCAAAAGGCGACTTTCTTCGGTTCTCCCTACCCGGACGGCAGCATCGAACTCAACAAGGAAATGGCCAAGCCTGCCAAGGTTGTTTTCAAGGACGTTGACGACGATGGCCTCAAGGATGCCGTGATCACGTTCCCAGTCAAGGGTGCTGCGGCGTTCTCCTTTGCCGGCGTAGTCTCCGAGCTCTATCTCTTTACCAAGGTAGACGGCAAGCCTATCGCCGCGTTTGACACGGTGAAGTTCACGAAATAACGTTGTTCACAGCGGGGACGGTTTGTTCGCGTGAATCGTCTCAGGATTGGACAAAGTCAGCTAAGGCGAACCCGACGGTCTTTGCGGCTGTCGGGTTCAGTCTTGGTTTCATGCCGTCCATGTGGTTCACCAGGGCCTGGTCGTCAATTTGCGGCCGCTTCCGACAGTGACTCTCCATCGAGTCGCCTGACCGCAATAGAAACCCCGCCGGCTTCAAAGATTGCGGACGGTGGGGCTTCAGACACCCGTGCTGTTCCGGCGCCGACTATCCGTCTCGTCAGCAACCTGGCAGCCGCTCGGGCCATGGAGAAAGTCTAGCTCAACTGAACTCGATGTTACATCGCTCGGATTGCCTGAATAGAGCCATCAGCGGCAACCAGCTATTAGATATCGTCCTTCGAAATGTACCGGTCCTGAAAGACCATAGATTGAACCTCTTCGAGGTGCGTTGCCGTGATTGACTTCGGTGCTTTCTCGGCACAAAGCCCGTAAGCCACGAGAAGACGATCGTAATCTTCTCTACGAATCGGAGTCGTCATCGTTTCTTGAAGGTCCGAGATGGCATCAGACTCAATGATCCTTTCGGGACGCAGCCACGAAATATTCTTGTGTTTGTAGAGGAAGGCGTCCTGATAAAACTTCGACCGGGCGCCACCTCCGCATAAGAAGACAGGCATTTTGGCGACATCTTGACAGGTTAGGTAATGGTTGGACATGCACTTGTGTCGAACGCGCCCGATTAACTCAGTAAGTTTTTTTGAAAACTTGCGATCAACGGAGGGTCTGACGGCGTTAATTTCGATTCCTTGGTAATAATCGCAGCAAGAAACCTTCAGTGGAGACATGAGTATTTTTGCCTCTTCGGTATGCTGCACGTAATGACGGCTCTCGCTTCGCACGGTCATCTTCCGACGAAAAAGTACCTGAAACACTTGATCCTGCCTAACCTCAACGGACAGGCATCCCGATGATCCGCCCTGGTACAGGCGTGGGCAGATGATTGTCCCGGTCCTGTTTTTCATGAAGATAGGCTTCAAGAACGTCGACTTCCAGTGGGCCGGTTTCCAGAATCCTGGCGTGTTGCCCGAGCATTGAAAAATGGTCGCCTCCGCCCAGAAGGTAGGAGATCGTGACGATGCGATAGACGTTCTTGGGCTGAATCGGCTCCAATGTTCCTTCTTTCGTGCGTATCTCAGCGGACAAGATGCGTTGACCTATGGGGGCAGCAGGATTCAGTCGATAGCGAAGCCCCGCGGTCTGCAGGAGTCTCGGGCCGATTACGTCGGGTTCCGAGACGCCGTGTTCGAGTGCCTCCCGAAGCACCGCGCCCGAGACGTCGGCCAATTGAATACGGTTCCCGAACGGGTGAATGTCGAGAAGATCGGCGTAGGTGACGGGACCGATGGGCATGGCGGCCCGAATGGCACCGCCGTTCAAAATCGCAGCAACCGCACCTCGTGACCGGCCCCAAGCAAGAAACGCGTCAACCGTTGCCATGCCCGAGAGGCAGTCGCCTTCTCGACAAGGATCGAGTCCGTCGGGAAGCGTCGACGTGTTGACGCCTACGAAACGCTCCTGATCGGCGCGAATGGCCTCAATCGACTGGACAACGAATTCGTGCATCGCTTTGTCTCGACGAAGGCTTGGTACGAGTTCTTCGAGGTCGCCCTTAAACTGCACGATTCGACCCGCATCGTCAAAAGAAACAGAGAGCCTTCCGAGATAGCGCGTTGAACGACCCGCTTGCACCACGAGCGTCTGTGAACCATCGTCATGCGGAATTACGGTCGGGTAGGGGCCTTCCGAATGCGGGTGATTTCCGAGAACGCTGTGGGTGTGGCCTCCGACGATCACATCGATAGCAGGCACGGCGCGGGCAAGCGCCTGATCGGCCTCGTATCCGACATGTGTCACCGCGATGATGTGCGTTACGCCAGATTTTTCAAGTTCCGCTGCGGCACGTCGAAGCGCCGCCGCACGGTCGGCAAAATTCGTTTCAGGGCAGGCTTCGGAAATGTCTTTGCCTTCATCGTTGACAAGACCGATGATGCCGACCTTGACGCCGCCGAAGTCCTTTACGATGGTTGCAGGAAGCGGAGCGGTTGAGAGCGGGCAGGCGGGATTTTTTTCAAGATTCGCGGCGAGAACCGGAAAGGGAAGGGCCTTCACATACTGGGCAAGTGTTTCGCATCCTAGGTCGAATTCGTGATTACCGAGTGTCACCGCGTCCCAGGGCATGCGTCGCATGGCTTCTCGCGCCCAAGGCATGCCGCCCGTTCTGAAAAAATGAGTCCCCTGCCAAAAGTCGCCGGCATCGAGCGCCAGCACAGCTTTACCTTGGACCTTCGCTTGTGCTTTCTCGTCGGCTACGAGCGCCGTCACTCGGGCGAGGCCGCCGACGGCATCGGTGTCATCGTAGACGGGGCCGCGGTCATTGACGCCGGCAGCCGCCGAATGGAGGTCGTTGACGTGCAGGATCGTCAGGTCCCAGGCAAAGGAGTTGAGGGAGGCTAAGGATCCGACGAACGTACAAGCGACGGCAAAGAAAGTGCGTCGTAGTGAATGAATGGGAGCGCAGGCGAGCGACATGGCGTTTCCGAAACAAGGTGCGAGCATTCTACTTCCCAAGACATCATGACGGCCTTGCAGAGTTGGTGAGAGGAGACTGGAGTCGATCCGTCGCGAGCTCGTGGCAAGTCTTTGATCCGTAACAGAGACCTGTTTGTTCCATAGTGATTCGTGCAGAGCAGGCTCTGTAAGGAAAAGCTCACACTCGTCAGTAAACCGGGCGATTGCTCAATCTTGCGTGTTAGTTGATGCAAGAAACTCAAGAATTATTTGACTAACTTGCATCAACCAACATCACTCACTACAAAATCCACCGCTTCGGATTTCCCATTCCTGCAGCCTTCAAGTTCGACTCGACAGCCAAACGCTCGACAAAATCCTCGACTCCCGAAAGTTTCCTGAACGCCGCTTGGCGGCCCACGGTCGCAAAGTCTCCGGGCGTCAGATTCCCAAAGTCGGCCACACGGTCAAGCGCTTCGACGCCATCAGTCAAACCAAGCTTGCCCGCATAAGCCTTGGCCATCGCCACGGCCTGTTCGGGGCGCAGGTAGTCAAACTTCGTCTTCAGATCAAAACGCCGAAGGCAAGCCGGATCCAGGTCGTCCTTCAGATTCGTGGTTGCGATGAAGTAACCGCTGTAGCGTTCCATCTGAGCCAGCATTTCGTTGACGGCCGTGACTTCCCAGCTGTACCGAGTCGCCTGGCGATCACGAAGGAACGAATCCACCTCATCAAGCAAAAGCAAAGCACCGTCGCGCTGCGCCATCTCAAAGGCGTCGGCAATGAGCTTTTCCGTTACGCCCACGTAGCAGCTCGTAAGTTCTGCGCCGGTTTTGCGCATCAGCGGAATGCCGAGTTCCCGAGCAACGTACGCCGCATAAGCCGACTTACCCGTGCCCGGAGGCCCGTAGATGCAAAGACGCCCGCAGCCGGCAGTACGCAGACCTTCGAGAAGGTGATTCAGGTCCAGTTCGGAATTGACGAACTGCGGTTTGTAGAGCTCCGGCAGCATCGTATTGTTGTCAACCACACGGCCTATGTGCTGCGCCTTGAGCATCTGGTCTGCCATCTCGATGATCTCGTCCTCAGAAGGAGACTCGGAAGTTTTGCCGGTTTCGCGGACGATGTCAGAAATCGAGTGGATCACGGCGCTCGACAAGTTTTCCGTCAAAGCGAGTCGCTCCGTCGTGGCTTCAGAGAGGCGATGGTCAAACGCTTTGCTGATCATCTCGCGCCGGTAGGCAAGCCCCGGTGACTTGACTTCGATTACCATATTGAAGCGCCGCAGCATGGCCGGATCGATGTGGTGAATCGAATTGGCGGTCCAAAGCGTGACGACCGGATTTTCTTCCAGAAGGCGATTGATTTCACCCTTGTTGGTGCGTCCGCTGAAAAAGAACGATCCCAAGTCATTGAAGACGTCTTCGGCTTCATCGATCACCAAAAGATTGGTGTTGGTTTGCGAAAGGACGTTGCCCGCAGCCTTCCAGAACTTCAGTCGCGAGGTACGCTCTTCTTTCTTTCGCGTTTCCTTTTCGGCGAACTGCACTTCGTAACCGGTCAGTCCCAGTTCCTTGGCAATGACACGCGTCAGTTCCGTTTTGCCGCTGCCCGGAGGTCCGTAAAAGAGAATGTTGACGCCTTTGCGTGCGCCGGCTACGGCAGACTTGAGGTAGGGAAGAAGCACGCGGCTTACGATCGGCAGATGCGGAAAGTGTTCGACGCTCAAGGTCGGTTCGGGTGCCGGCAAAAACGACTCCTGCAGCAATTTGGACAAGGATAGTTTCACGCTTAAGGTTGAAGGAGACAGCACGGCACCCGGAACAATCTGCTCGCAAAATTCGTCGCCCGATTCACCGTAATCCAGAAGACCGATGGAAACAAGCTTTCCTTCGGCGGCAAGGGCCTTTTTGACATCTTCGCGATCAGCGTTCAGAGCCAGAGAGAGCGTATCGATGACGAGTGTCATGCCTTGCTCTCCGTAGTCGAACAGATCGCACAGCAGTCGGTTGACGAGCTTCACGTCATGCGCACAGTAGACGAAGGCGAGAATGCGGGTTTCCAGATTCGAGAGCTTGAAGTTTTCCTGAAGCAGACGAAGGTTGGCGGCAAAGGCTTCAGGCAAAGCGGAGAGTTCGTCGGAGCAGGCCGATTCCAAATATCGCAGTTCACGGCTCAAGGCACGCGGCATGCCGTTTTCCAACAACTTGGCGGTAAACGGATGGCCGAGAAAAGGGCGGCAGTATGCGCCGATGGTCTCCGGATGACGGGGCTGCACCGTCAGGAAAGGCATCAATCCGTCGATAAAGTTGTATTGAGGCCAGACTTCTTCGATCAAATATCGGATGCGCTTTTCGGGAGCAATGACAGCATCTTCATCGAGTTCCATCTCCACGTCTGTAACCGCTTTGATGTCTTTGACGGCGCCGGTTTTGAAGAACTTCTCATTGTTGAGAATCAATGCTCCCAGATGCAGGTGACGACGAAGTTTGAGTCCCCAGAAGAACTTCGGCAAGGCGTCGTGGGAGTACATGTCGTTGCGGGCTACTTTTGCCCACAAGTCACCGTTGCACAGCAATCGCAGCATCCAAAGGTTGACGACGGAGTGCCCGATGTTGGAATTGTTCAGGTTCAAAGACGTGGCGCGATCAGACATACTGCACTTTCTCATTATTTATTTCGTGAAATTCGACAAGTGCAGAATAGGTCTAGGTGCGTCAACGATTGACGCATGGAGCGTTCGTTGATCAATTGATGTGCGATTGTTTTCCCTGATCGCAGCTTTCGTTACAATGCGACGCAGTCTGTCGCATCCACTCTTACGATCTCCGTCAACGAAATGTTTGAACACCGTCAGCTCATGCAAGCGAACGGTTATGAGAAGAGAGGAGCCGGCCTGGCCGGAAAAGACAAATGGATTCGTGCACCGACATTGACGACACAGTGAATGCATTCAATTGCAAAAGCGCGCCCGTGAAGCATCTCATCGAAGGGTTAAACCTCAAAGCTGAAGACTTCCGTGAGCGCCAATTCGACCTGCACGGCATCACGGTTACGCTCGATCGTGTTGAAGCGGAATATCCGGTTATCACTGCGGATGGGAAACCGCGTACCGATTTCTATCTGGTTCTCTATTGCAGGAAAGGAGACCAAGAGCACGACGTGCTGGTTCGTTTCCCGTATGACAAGCAAAAGCAGGCGCTTGAGCTCTACGAAGCTCTTGACTATTGCGACTTAAACCGAGCCGCCTGCCTGTGGGATAGTGACGAGGACGAAGACCGCGACGATTATTGGGGATGCGTCAAAACCTTCAAAGCGGACAAGTGCGGCAATCCGTTTTCGTTGCTCAACGCCGTCTGTCATTGCTCCGAAGGCATTCAGGATTTGCTCAAGTGCCGGGAAACGTCTGATCCCGAACCGGTTGCACAGTCGATTCGCGACTTTGCGTCGTGTACTGACTTCATGGTCAACAAGGCACTTTCGATCATGCACGAATACTGCCGAAAACAATGCTCGCCCTCAGGCTTCGACGTCTTCTCCACGCCCGTTCGTACCGGGGGCTTCAGAAAGGACATATGGCGAAGCTACGTCTTTTGCGACGAAGAAAACGACTCCTATCGCGGTGCGTTTCACGTCACGCTTCGAGGCGGGCAACGCGGCTGGCTCATTGCCAACAGCAAAGGGAAATTGCAGGAGATTCCCGATCGGTATCCGAAACTGGCCGAGTTGGTTTCCGACTGGCTCGATTGCGCCAGAGACCTGAAGCATTTCAAGCCGACGAGTCTTTATCCGCTCGAGGAGTTCTACGCCGGGAGAATGCGAGATCTCTTGGTGTGTCTTGCCCGCATTGCCGAAACGCCGGTCGTGCCGGCTGACAGACAGGCGGCGGCCGACTTTATGACTTGGGGATTGCAGGAGGCCGAACGCCTGGGCCAGCGGTCCTTGGCGATCTTCAGGGGATATCAGCAGTTCAGTCCATCTGCCCCGGAGTCCTGAAGGTAACCGCAAAACGATCTTTGGCTGCCAAACGAGCGGCAGCAAGGAGACAAGAAATGGGATTTTTCCCGCGTGAATTCATGCTTCGCAAAGTCCGACACCATAACTTCTACGAGCTAGCGGACAAGCTCGAGTCGGTGTCTTTGCTTGCACTGTTCGGCGGCCGCAGAAAAGAGGGGAAACTTTCGCTCGATACGCTCGAGAACTTCTTCATCTGCCCGCTCAAGACCGAAAAGGCCGGCAGTCTGATGTCACGAGTGCAAAACAAGAACGCGGCCTCAATCGTTGTCAAAGAGGCATCCGCATTCTTTGATCGCCTGGCTCGACACACCGACGTCTGGATGCGCGAGATTGCCGCTGCCGGTCACGGTCTTTCCGAAGAAGCCGTGCGACTGCTTGCCAAAGATCACGGGTTCGATGTCTGCAACGTGCTTGCAAAGAATCCTGAGAACCTTTTCAAGCTCAATGTTGAAGAGCTCATCGCCTTCGTCAAGCGCGATGAGGCGATCAAGTCTCAGTTGTTCCAAAACCTTGTGCACTTCAGCGGTTTCTCGGAGGACATGATTGAGGCCGGAGTCATTGACAAGCTCAAGACTTTTGTCGAAGCGTTTGCCAACGATCCCGATGGAGATCTGAGGGAGACGCTCGAGGAGCTGCGGATAAGAATCGAAGAAAACGACTTCGTTGCACCGAAGACGGCCCATCTGCGTCGCCGAGAGAATCTTTCCTGCACGAACCCGTACGGACGCATCGGCGAGTACGTATTCGCCATCGGTTTTGTCAAAGTCGACAGCGGAACCAATGCACCCGAAATTGATCCCAACGAGCCGATTTTCTGGCTGCCGGTATCGGTTCACTCGTCTCTGGCGTATTGGAACGAGCAAGGTATTCAGGAGGAATTGCTCACGCGGCTTGCGCAAAGCAAGTCGTTTGATGTTCGCCGCGAACTCTCCGAACGCCGAGATTTGCCCAAAGCTGTTGTGGACGAGCTCAAGACAGATAAGTCGTTCATCATCCGCAGCAATCTGTTGAGTCGGAATTCTGCCCAACATCTGACGGACGACGAAATCCGAGAAATGCTGCGCGGCGAGCTCGGCGTCATGCGCGATTGGGACGATTGTTTTCCGTTTGACAAACGCGTGGAGTCGATCGCGCTTGAACTCTTCACAAACGAAGGGCCGGACGGATTAATTGCGCCGGAATCGGACAAGCAAGGCGTATAGCAGTCAGAATACAGATAATGGAAGTTCCGGGAGATAACAATGAGTGGCAGCGCCTCTGCGATGAAACGAGCTCAATTTCGGCTTCGAGCGGACGACCGCTGATGCTCGGCAAAGATGAGAGCGTGGCCATCTGGGTGGAGCCGACGATGAGGGTGAATAACTCCGGAGCGCTTGCTGCTGCCCTGGCCGGTGCCGGTTACGCGGTCGGCGTACCGTTGTGGCAGATCAGCTCGCATCTCAAAACCGGCAAATTGGAACTTGTTCTCGAGAACTGGCGGATCGCGGCGCGTCCGGTTTGGCTTTTAAAACATCCTCACACAGAGCACAACACGCATATTCGCCGCTTGGAACAATATTTGATTGAATGCTGGGCGCAGACTGAAGGGCTTGACGCAGCGCGCCGAACGTTTGCTCGCATGTCTCTTACCGACGCGCATTAAGTTTAGGGGACGGGCGTCAACGTTTTAGCGGATTCGCTATTCCGAAAAGGAATAACTGCACTTTGGGACAGTTGTCGGAATTACTCCGGCAGGCCAAGATGAGACCATGGAGCCGAGTACTCACAAAAACAAGAAGGTCTCGGCAGCTTCTCTGCCCCAAAACAGGAGAATTGCATGAGCAAATCCGAACAACAGAGCCGTTGCGCTCTTCCCTCCACACGTCGTCAGTTTCTTAAGATGACGTCCGCTGCGGCGGCCGTTTCATCTTTGTCCTGTTGGACACAGGCTCTTGCCAAGACCGATTTGGATGTTCTCGGAGCCAAGCCTGCTGAAACGCTCGACAAAAGCGTCAAAGTCGTCAACACCTATCACGAAATCCATTGCCACGGGCAGTGCATGTTAAAGGCCCATGTCAAAAACGGAAGACTGCTTGCGTTGACCTCGGCCGGTGACGTTCCGCGCTGCGAAGCGGCCAAGACGGACGAATCGATCGGCAAGATGCAGCGTCGCGCCTGCATGAAGGGTTATGCCGAACGTAAACGCCTGTACGCTCCCGACCGTCTGAAGTATCCGCTTCTTCAAACGATCGAACGCGGCAATCTTGCGGGCTTCAAGCGCATTTCCTGGGATGAAGCTATTGACCGTGCATGCGAGCATATCGAAAAGGCGAGAGCTCGCCAGAAGGAATTAGGCTACATCCCCATCTGGGAGGTTGGCAGCACGCCGCTTGCTTTCCTCGGCCCGTACGTTTCGTGCTGGGGCCATCACTCGGCCGGCAACGAAATGGATGCGCTCTTTAACGCACTCGGCAAGGGCGTCAACGGGCATCCGTCAATTGACATGCTCAATTCCAAGTTCATCATCGTTTGGGGTGCCGACCCGCAAACAACGTCGCCGCATCTGCCTTTCATCATGACCAAGGCCAGAGAAAAGGGCATTCCGATCGTGGTGGTTGATCCGCGCTACACGGGCACGGTAGGCGCCATGGCAACGGGAGCCCCGGGCATTACGCCGTGGATTGCACCGCGTCCCGGGACTGACAGTGCCATTTTGGCAGCCATGGCCAATACGATCTATCGGCGCGGTCTGCACGATGAAGCGTACATCCGCAAGTATTGCTTCGGCTTTTTCCCGGGCGACACGGTTGTCAGTCATTCTCCTGCGAAAGATCCGATCACGGGCAAGCCATGGAAGGGAACCACGTTTGCGACGCCTAAAGGTCAGTCGTTTGTGGAGTATCTCGATGAACTCAATCGCGAACACGGCGGGGAAGAGGGCGTGTTGCGCTGGGCCTCTCTCCTGTCGGGTGTACAGGCCGAAACCATTGAGGCTCTGGCTGTGACTTACGCCAAGACCAAGCCCGCTTGTCTGCATTCGACATGGACTTGCGGCGGTGCGCAACGTACCGGCAACGGCATGTACCATGTTTGGCTGTTGCTGTGTCTGGCGGCTATGACCGGCAACGCAACGGTTCGAGGCGGCGGCATCGGCGCTCTGGCTCCCGTTGACGGTATGGCGGTCAAGCTCGGCAAGGCGCCTGCCCTGTGCAAGGGGAAAAAGCACAGCGCATTGCTGTTTTCTCAGTACATGCAAAGCAAAGTGTTGCTGACAGGCCGCGATTCGCGTACGCCCGAACAAATTCGAGCCGACGTGCTCGGCATCAACGGTATCGATCTGGGGCCCGACGCCAAGATTGAAATTGATATGGTTTGGCGCGGCGGCGGTTCAGCCGACCCGTTTAATCAGCGCTCTTCCATCAATCCCAAGATTCTTGCCTGGAAAAAACTCGACTATGTCGTAAGCTACGAACGCTTCATGAGTACGACGGCGCGTTATTCCGATCTGGTCCTTCCTGTGGTGACGCACCTCGAAGAGAGCTTCTTTACGGGCAGTCGTGTCAAGACCGACATGAACGTGGTCAACGCCGTTGTCAATCCCATGTACGAAGCCAAGAGCGACGTTGCCATCAACGAGATGATCGCTGAGCGACTCGGCCTGGATTGGGGACGCCACGGCATGACGGACCATGATGTGATGCGCATTCAGTGGCAGGGTACGAAGTTGCCTGAAGCCTACAAGTCGGTCGATCCCGACATGAAGCTTCCTACGTTTGAGGAGATGCTTGAAAAGGCCAACCTGCAGCTGCCCGTTCCGCCCGAAAAGAGCGTGATCGCAGCGGCCAAATTCGCTCCAGGAGAATTCCCGACGGATACCGGCCGAATCAATTTCTATTCCCCCTGGCTTGCGCAGCGCGGTCGCGTTCAGGCCGGTGTGGCTCGTGCCCAGTACGTGCGCCCGGCCGACGGCTACGAAGACATCCTCGAGAAAACGCCTCATGCTTCGGGTCGTCGCTATACGCTGCAGTACACGACGCCGCATATGCCCAATCGTTCGCATTCGTCCTTTGACAACACGACGATGATCCAGGACGTTTTCCCGCACGCCGTGACCATGCATCCTGACGACGCCGCAGCGCGCGGTATCAAGGACGGTGCCGACGTTTATGTCTACACCGAAGCAGGTTGCATCAAACTTCCGGCCAAAGTCACCGTACGTCAATTGCCCGGAGTCGTATCGATCGGTGAAGGCGCCTGGTATCAGCCGAGTCAAACCGAATTCTTTGACGCCTACTTTGACGCAGCCGGTACGGGCAAGGCCGTTTGCCATCGTGTGCCCGTTGACGTGGGCGGGGCCGTCAACACGCTGACGATCGACCGAGACATCGGTGCGAGCGACCCCTACCTGCATCTGCAGACATCGAAGTCGGGCGGCTTTGCCGCCGGCGGGTGTGTGTGTGAAGTGAGTGCAACATTGCCCGCCTAACGGCTCAAGCAGATCATCAACGAATACGTCGAGGAATACGAAAATGACACAGTGGGGTTTTTACTTTAACCAAAAGCGATGCTTGGGCTGCGCCACATGTACGGTTGCCTGCAAAGAGTGGAACGAGGGACGTCGCGGCGACGCCAAGCTAAACGGTCTGACGGACAATTCTTTAAAGAGTTTGGAAACGCCGAGGGACTGGAAAGCCGGAACATCCGATAAAGCATCGAACTATGCTTTTTTGCGGCGTTTCGACATGAAGGAAAATTGGCGTCGTGTGACATTCTTTGAGTTTGGAAAACGAGCTCCGGACGTCGAGGTAGTGCCGCTTTCTATGTCATGCAACCATTGCAATGATCCGGCCTGCGTAAAGGTTTGTCCCGTCAAGGCGATTTCCAAGGAAAAGGAATTCGGTGCGGTCATTGTCGACAGCGCCAAGTGCATCGGTTGCGGAGCTTGTGCGAAGGCCTGCCCCTGGGGTGCGCCGCAATACTTCGAGGCGTTGGAAAAAACACAGATGGGTGCGCCCGAGCATCCTCACATGACCAAGTGCGACATGTGCGTCGATCGCCTGCGTGTCGGACTTAAGCCCGCCTGCGTGGCATCCTGTCCCGGTCGCGCACTGGAGTGCGGGCCGATTGAGGAACTCAAAAAGCTGCATCCCAATGCAACGTTCGATGCCGTGGGCGTGCCGCGCAAACTTGTCGAACAGACAAAGCCCAATGTGCTGTATGAGGCTCGGAAGACTTTTGTGAAGTAAGGAGTGAATCACAAGTGACCGAACATCTTTCCGATCGTGTGACGTCTCTTGCGGCGCTTACTTTTTCTGACTGGCTGCTCAAAGGTGCGGATGACTCGATTTGCTCGAGTCTTACCGCAATGATGCAGACGTTGTCTGAAGGGCCTCAAACCGTGGCCAAGGCAGCTTGTCAGGCAGCACATGTATTGCGGGAAAGCTCGATTGAGGAGCAGTCCCGCTGCTGGACACGTGCGTTTTGCGTCGGCGAAGGTTCCGTGACGCCGCATCAAAGCGTGGCGGTGACGGGACTGGTGATGCAGGAGCCGCGCGATGAGGTCTTGCAGGTGATGAGCGATTTCGGCCTTGCTCCCGAAGCGGCATTGCATGAGCCGGCCGATCATCTCGGTGTGCTGTTGGCTTTCTGGGCGCGTCTTCTTGCCGCGCCCGGTCACGCTGACGCCGCGGTTTCCTTTGCTGAGAAGCATCTCTCCTGGGTTTCTTGGGTAAGAGCCGAGCTCGCAGCAAAGCAACCTGACAACGATGTTGCGATGGCGTTGGTAACTCTGCTCGAAACCGTGATAGACGACTTTCTTCGCAAGCACGTTCGAGTAACGGCTTAAAGCACCGGAATCTCCAACTGACGACCTGCCGTTATGATGTCTGTGACGGCAGGTTGTTTTTCGGTGGTTGCGATTATGCCCAGATGGATTTGTAATGTTGTGCTGATGACGATGCTGGCGGTGCAAAATCCGTCGGCTGCATCGTCCGGTGTGTCGAGTCTCGACCGTCGGTTGGCCACAGAAGGCCCGGTGAGACTGGGTATTCTGAGCACAATCGGTGAATTGTCTAGCATAGAAGTTTTCTCCGAGACGGTTCAGGCTTTGAAAAGAGCCTGGGGGCGGAATATTGAACTTTCGTATTACGATCTTGACACGCTGCCGGAGGCCGTTCGTCGCAAACAGCTTGATTTTTTCATCTCCAATGCGGGCACTTTCACGCATATGCAGACTCAGGGTCTCGCCCGTCATCTGGCTACGCGGAAAATTCGCGAAGCCGATGATCCCAATTTCAGTATGGGCGGCATCTTTTTTGTCCGCAGTGAAAATACGACGATTCGCACGTTCGAAGATATGAAGGGTAAAACGGCGGTGGCCGTTGCGCCCAATGCATTCGGCGGATACCGTGTTCATCTCGGAGAACTGAATGCTCAGGGATATGAACCTGAAACATTCTTTGGCTCGACTACTTTTACCGGATATCCCATGCAGAGCGTCTTTGATGTGATGAAGCAGGGAAGAGCCGATATTGGTATGGTGCGCGCCTGTCTGCTCGAGGAAATGGTGCACAAAGGACTTGTTGGCCTGGACGACTTTCGTGTTATCGGGGCAAAGACGGAACCTCGTTTGCGTTGTCTGACTTCTACCGCGCTGTACCCTGATTGGGTGTTTGCTGCAACGACCGAAGCTTTGCCGGAATTGAGCCGAAAGGCTTCGGCAGCTTTGTTTTCAATGCCGGAGGACTCAGCGATGTATTGGAGCATCGCAAGCGACTTCACAAGGATTGACCGTCTTTTCAAGGATCTGAAAATCGGTCACTACAGCTACTTGCGAGAGTGGACGTTCAAGCGCTTTTGGCAGGAATACCGATGGGTGGTCCTCGTGGCGCTCGGACTGCTTTTTTTAGGCATATGGCATGCGGTCTTTGTGACTTTGGAAGTGCGGCGAAAGACTGCAAGTCTGCGAGCGGCCATGCAGCAACGGGAAGCCGCGCAAAACGAAGTGTTGCAGACTCAATCCCGACTTCAGGCTCTTGAAAAGGCCAGTTTGGTCGGCATGCTTTCCAACATGGTGGCGCATGAACTCAAACAGCCGCTTGGAGCGATCGCTAATTTCGCAGACGGAATTCGGACGATTACCAAGGGCGAGACCGAACACGGCAAACCGAGCTCTGCCGGAGAGGCCGGACAAAAGTCCGATACGATGGAGTTGATCGGCATTGCCGCTGATGAGATCATCGGGCAGACACAGCGGGCGAGCGCTATCATCGAACGAGTTCGCGGGTACGCCAAGAGCGGGGCAGGCAAACAAATTGAAAAACGGCAATTGCTCAAAGTTGTCAGTGACGCCGTCAGAGATTTTCGTCTGTTGGCCAAATCGCCCCCGACAATCAACGTGAATGTTCCGCCCAATGCCTATGTACAGGTCGATGCGGTGGAGCTTTCTCTTGTCATTTTGAATCTTTTCAAGAACGCTTCTGAAGCGACCCGCCACACGACAGATCCGCAAGTTGACGTCAAACTCGAAAGTAACGGCTCGATGTGGGAGCTGGCCGTCTCCGACAATGGGCCCACGGTTGACTTTTCTATGTTTCAGGATCTGTTTTCACCGAAAACGAGCAGCAAGTCCACCGGTTTGGGCGTCGGCCTTGCCATATCGGCCCGCATTATGGAAGGTTGCGGCGGCAGACTGAGAATCGAGCGTAATCAGCCTTTTGGTTTGAAGGCCGTGATGGTTTTGCCGAAAGCATAAAAAAATGACGGATAGACACACCAAAATTGACGATTTGCCGGAAGCCCGGGTTAAGGCGGCTTGTCTGGTTCGCATTGTTGATGATGACGAGACGATGCTTAACTCTTACCGTTTCATGCTGGGTGCGGTCGGGTGGCAAGTTAAATGTTATCAACAGGCTCGAGCCTTTCTTGACGATCAGAACGATGCGGCAGGTTGCCTTGTTCTGGACGTTCGCATGCCGCAGATGAGCGGATTGGAGCTTCACGCAGAAATGAGAAGACTCGGCGTGACCTTGCCGGTCATCTTTGTGACAGGACACGGTGACGTGGATATGGCTGTGCAGACGATGAAGGACGGTGCAGTTGACTTCATGCTTAAGCCGGTGGTTCCGGATCGATTGAAAGAAGCCGTTTTGCATTGGTGTCGAGAGGATTGCAAGCGGAGGCTGTCTGAACTTCAGAACAATGCTCTGGAAAGCGACGCTCGTTCGCTGACCGAAAGAGAGCGTGAGGTGGCGCAGCTCGTCGTGAAGGCCTATCCAACAAAGCGATTGCTGCCAAATTGTCTATCGCGGAACGTACCGTAAAGTTTCATCGCGCGTCGGCCTGTGAGAAGCTCGGCGTCGGCAGTACGGCGCAGTTGATTGCGCGAATGATGTTGCTTAAAGAAAAAGGACTGGTGTAGGCGGCTTTTCTTTATTGATTTCGCACGGTTTTTTGCGCAGGTGTGAGATAAAGCCGACACAAGTGAAGTTGGAGCAGGGCCATTAAGTTTGCTGCCGTAAACGCAAAAGACATTTCTTTCTAGGATTGCAGCAGCGAAACTAAAAGTCGGAATGATTTTGTCCGGTTGAAGTAAGGCCAGAATCGCCGGGTAATCTTCTACGATACCCGGCGAGCCATTGTTATGTCAACCCAGTTTCTTGAGCGCCATCGCGACGAGCACTTTGACGCCCTTGGAAAGTTGCGCGGTGTCAAACGTCATGTTGCGGGCGTGCAGTCCCGGCGTGCAGCCGGCTCCGAGCCCGAAGTACGCCGCTTTCATATTAGGCTTGGCCTGCTTGAAGTAGTGGAAGTCTTCTCCGCCGCCACCGCAGTCGGGAGCCAATTTGTCCGCTCCGAGCTCTTCCTTGATAGTTTGCGCCACCTCGGCGACGAGATCTTCGTCGTAGATGGCTGCCGGAATAACGCCGCCCGGGAATTTGATCGTAGCTTTGGCTCCGATGCTTGACGCTGCGCCTTCGATCGCTCGCCGTACTTTCTCGAGAAGTTCGTCCATCAGTTCGTTGGTCTGAGCCCGCACGTCCAGGACAAGTTCGCCGCGATCGGGAATGATGTTGGAGGCCGACGACACAGCCGAAATCGAGGTGACTTTGCACGACCAAGTCAGGGCAGGATTCATCTTGATCGCGCAGATCGCATTGGTTATGAGTGCGGCGGCTTCCGCACAGTTGACGCCCAGGTGGGGACGTGCAGCGTGAGCCGACTTGCCTTCGATCTCCACGCAGAGGAATGTGCTCGCCGAATGCCGCACCGCCGCGCAGCATGTGCCGGCTGGAATGTCCTGAACGGGCCGCACATGAAGGCCCAGCGCAATGTCCACGTCGTCTATGACGCCGTCCTTCATCACGGCAAGGGCCCCTTCGAGCGTTTCTTCGGCCGGCTGAAACAGGATCTTGAGCGTGCCTTTTTTGACTTTGTCCACGAGTTCGGCGGCCGCCGTCAGAACCATGGCGCTGTGGGAGTCATGACCGCACGCATGAACATACTCAATGCTGCCGTCTTCGTTCTTGAAGGGAAGCGCATCCATGTCGGCGCGCAGCATCACAACGGGCCCGGGTTCATTGCCGCGGACAACACCAACGACACCGGTTTTTCCCACGCCTCGGGTGACCTCATAGCCCAGTTTTTCGAGTGCATCTGCCAGGAAGTCCCCGGTTTTGAATTCCTTCATTCCCGGTTCGGGCATACGGTGCAATTCGTTCCAGATTTCGACGACGTCCATTTTGCTCATGTTCGATCCTTATTTGATGGTGTTGCCTTGCGCAGGCATGACACTATAGTTTCCGGATGATAAGCCTAGCGCCGCTTACTGATTTGTCAGTAGGGCAGAGCACCTAGCGAAATATGGGTTTGCTCAAAGCTTGGTTGATTTTGTCCTACGCAACTAAGGCGCTGTTCTAGGATTCGTTAAGGTAACAAACCACCCCAAAGGAAAATCATGGACAACAAACCCTCTCCTCAATTGCAAGAGGAAAAGAAAGTCGGCATCGGAGCGTATATCGCTTTGATCTTTGCCATCGTCATCTTTTCCGGCGTCTTCTATCAAATGCCTGAAGCCCGCAAGTGGCTGAGCGCCTTTGACTTTACGACTCTGATCGGCAAGTTCGGTGTGATCGGCGACTCCAAGAGCAACTACATCGGTTCGGGCGGCTTGTCGGCTCGTGCCGCTTTTCTCTTTGCATTGTCCCTTATTCCCAGCGTGATGCTTGCCATGGGACTCATCGAAGTGCTGGCGCACTACGGAGCCCTGCGTGCCGCTCAGGTTCTCCTGACGCCGCTTTTAAAGCCTCTGTTGGGACTGCCCGGCTTTACGGCCCTTGCCATGATCACCGATCTGCAGAGTACGGACGGCGGTGCGGCTCTTACCCGAGGCATGTATGACAGCGGCAAACTCAGCAAAAAAGGACTGGTGACCATGTCTGCCTGGCAGTACGCGGGAGCCGGATGCGTCAACAACTACTACGCCATTGTCTCCGCGCTGTTTTTCCTTTTCGTGTGTCCGGTGTGGATTCCGATGCTCATCATCTTTGTTCTGAAGTTCGTGGGCGGCATGTTCACCCGCTTTGTTCTGAGCACCGTTTATAAGAAGGATTTCGAAAATGAGTAACGAAGCCGCCAAGACCACCTCGAACAATCCCTTCGACATCTTTATCGTCGGCCTCAAGAAGGGACTCAACATCGGGCTTTACAGCCTGCTTCCTAACGTGGTGATGGCCTTTGTGCTCACCTACATTCTGCAGTTGTGGGGCGTGATGGATTTTCTCGGACGCACCTGCGGCGGGATCATGGGCATTTTTGATTTGCCCGGTCAGGCCATCACCGTGCTGCTCGCCACCTGGATGTCGTGCGGGGCAGGCGTCGGTGTAGCGGCGAGCCTGGCTTCGAGCGGCGTTCTCAACGGTCACGACGTCACGATTCTGGCACCCGCTTTGATCCTGATGGCGTCTCAGATTCAGTACATGGGTCGACTCCTCGGCGTGGCGGATGTTCCCAAGAAGTACTGGCCGCTGTTGATGCTCAACAGTCTGTTGATGGCCTTCATCGGTATGCTCCTGATGCGGTTTTTCGTCTGAGTATTTGCTGCGGTGATAAGGCGGCCGGTCGAACGGCTGCCTGCCAGGGCGATCTTTGAGATTCGCGGTTATGCGCGGTTTCGGAGAGCGCCTTCATTTTTGTCTGTCAAACGATGTGACGATTTTTGACGCTGTATCAGTCTGTCGAGACTATTACCAAAATGAACGGTCCCCGTTTCTGAAGTAAGAGAGCCGCGAGAAGTTTTTTAGAGTACGGGGATTATTATGAAAGAGTTCCTTCGTAAACATCAGAGGCTTCGGTATTTCGCCATTGCCGGTGCCATCGTTGCCTGCTGCTATCTGTTCTGGTTGCTGGTCCTGTACGTGCCGTACTTCTGCGGTTGGGTGCCGATGCCTGTGGAGTGAGACAGTCATCGATTGCCTCCGTTAGGAGCGCGACCGTCACCATCGAGTCCATCATCGACTCCGAGGCCGTCTGCCTGCTTGCGTCAATCGTTGGCGCAGCCTTGTCTACACTCATCTGGAAGAGCACCAGCCTCGGACGATTGTGTTTTGAAACACGACTTCCGAGCGCTACTTGCGAGGTTAGGTTTGAGAAAAGGTGACCTCTATGGAAGACTTTTTTTACTTCACGCGTCAAAGCCTGGGTGACGGATTATCCAAACCGGCGCGCTTTGTGTTGGCGTGCATCTTGTGGGCGAAATTATGCAAGGATGAACAGAACGTCATCGAGGTTGAGCAAGACGAGAACGATTGTTTCACGGTCTGTATTGACGACGAGTCGGTGGTTGCCGAATATGTGCAGCTTCTCTACGGCCGCAGACTCAACTTGGCTTTGATGCGAAAGGTGTTCAGCGCGATGTGGAGTCAGGACGGCGTGTACGACATCGAAATACGGAAGAACTTTTTCGATCGTTTTGAAGTGAATTCCGGCGGATTTTTATACCGTCGGCCGATCTCAACGTTTATGCTGACGGCAAGTTCCGCCAAACTCGAAGCGTTTGATTTCCCGATCCAGTGGGACCTGTATCAGATTTTCGACAAATGGCTTGGATGGCCGAGAGGTCTGGCAATGCGCTTCTTTTCGCAATTCCCGATGCCGGTGCCTCTGCGAATGCAGGATCTGGTCAAAAGGTTGGCTGATACACACATGGGCATTCCCAAGCCGAAGGATTTCGAAGACTTTCACTCCAGATTTACTGCTCTACGCAAGTACATTCCCGAAGTGATCCGCAAGCCTGTCATCTGTCCTCTGTGTCAAAGCCGAGACACCATGATTGATATAACTCACGACAAGGTGGTTGACGACACGACCAAGCAGGCCGGAACTCCGCTTTGGCAGTGTTCGGAATGCGGACTTCAGGTCAAAAAGGCGGTAACGTGTGACGACGAAGAGCCGAATGATACTTTTTTCACTTACAACGGCTGGGTGAGCAAAAGTAGCGAGGTGCGTGACCGCATGGCCGAGCTTTTTAGAACCCGCGGCACCTGCAGCAGCATTCGCTACGCGTTTGGGTTCAACGGCAAGGCCGTCTATGCGTCGGTTAGAAAGATCACCGGTCCGGTTCAGACGCTGGATTTCGTGTTGGTCGACGGCCATGAGATGAACCTGGCGACGGAGGAGGAGATTGCTGAGATCGAATCGAGACTCGAGTGGAAAGAGTGGACGTTTTAGGAAGCTTGAGGACGCCCCGGGCAAGACGGAGTTCCATCAATCCTCCGGCTCGATTTGTTCTCGGTCGAATTCGCACTCGTCGCAGGAATCTTTGTTATACGGGCTGCCTGTCCTGCCTTCATCTCGCGAACGGCTCCAAGGAGTTCATTGCAAAAATCGTTGACTTCCGGATCGTCCGACCAGTTAGCAGATGTTGTTTCGGTAGGTTGTGTCATGGCGTGCGTTTAAGGACTGACTGATCAGTCGTATGGTAGCAAGTCGCTTATTGCATTAACGCTGAACCGACTTTGCGCAGCTTAATTCTCCCTGTGCCGTCAGTTCCCGCAGAATCCCGGAAACCAGCGAAGCCGGATAGCCGACATAGTTGCCGCGGTAAGCGTCGTCAAGTTCGACACCGGCGGCGATATCTACGGCCACGTCTCGAATGCTGCGAGTGCGCAGCAGATCGTTGATCCGATCCGAGAAGTGCGGCAGCGATGCCCGTAGTTCGTCGGCCTTCGTGACTGGAATGCCTTTTTGCTTGAGTTCTCGCTTAACACCGCTTGAGTAGAACGGCACCTGGTGTCGGTAGATGCCATCCTGAAGACGAACGTCGAGAATCTGCCTGGCCACAGCCTCAGCCGTTAGATCGTCGTAATCCGGTACATCTTCACGGACAAGTCCTTTGATGACCTCCAAGACTTCGTCTAGCGAGCCATAGCAGCCAAGCAGATCGTCGCAGCACCAATCGTCTGAAACGGTGAAGACAGCGACTTTACTTGGATCGTGTGGCGGAGGATAGCCGCACGGAATGGAGGGAGTCACAAGTGAGTTCATCGGTCAAGTGCAAGGCTTTTGTTCTGCCATCTGAGAGATAAAACGCTACATAGATCCGGATGCCGTGACATCAGGCCGAGTTCCGGCGCTCTCAAGGGTGTTCATGCGACTGAACAAATGCAGGATAATATTGTTCAATCGATTGAACGCTTTTGGCCATGGTTTCTCTCGAAGTTCTTCGTCAAGTACTGATAGACAACCGCAGCCTGGTTGCCCCAAAAACGGTGTTTGCTCGGGCCATAGCGATCGGCGAATACCCTCGTTGTATTTTGGTTGGCGCCAGAGGCTCCGGCAAATCGCATTTGCTCTTTTCCAGGATTCAAGGTCTGCTCGCGTCCGGGCGCAGTTGGGACGATATCGTCTATATCGATTTCGAAGACGAACGCCTGATAGGCTTCGGTGTTGCAGACTTCAGCAACCTTCTTGAAGTTCAGGCTGAGATCTCGGGAATAGACTCGCTGCCGGCCTTGTTTCTTGACGAGATTCAACTGATCGACGGTTGGGAGAAGTTTGCGCGCCGCATGGCCGATGCGAATGCCGAGATCTACATTACTGGATCCGACGTACGGATGCGGGACCTCAAAATCGAGGAGACCCTAGGCGGTCGCTTTCTGACCGAGAATGTTTTCCCCCTGAGCTTTTCCGAATTTCTCAGAGTCAAAGGCGTAGAGAATAGTCGTAGTGAACTGGGGTCGGTGAAAGGAAAAATTCGTATCCGCCGCGCATTCGCAGAATTCTTCGAGTACGGCGGATTGCCCAAAGGCGTCAATGCCGTCAACCGGCTCGAAGCCGTGAACGACGCCTTTCGCGAGATCTATCTCGCTGACGTCATCGTGCGCCACACGGCCTATAATGCCTCGGCGCTGCGTATGCTTCTCAAGCAGGTGGCAGAAAGTATCGGACAGCCGCTGTCTTTTACCCGGCTCACCAAGATGGTGAAGGATGCCGGGACGCCGATAGCGAAGAACACCTGCATCAGCTATCTGCAATATGCATGCGAATCGTGCCTGGTGCTGCCGATATCCAATATTGTCGGCAAGTTGCAGGAACGAGAAAGCAGCCGGAAGTATTACTTTGTGGACAATGGCTTCATTCGTTTGCTCAAGACTGATCCCAAGGCCGATCAATTGGAGAATCTGGTTGCGTTGCATTTGCTCAGACGATATGGCTTTAACGACCGTGTCTTTTTCTATCGACGCGACGTTGAGGTTGATTTTTATCTGCCCGACGAGGAAACAGCCATTCAGGTCTGCGTTAAGCTCGCAACGGATCCGAAGACCCTGGAACGAGAAGTTGATGCTCTGGAGAAGCTTTCGAAAGAACTGCCTGTGAAGAGGTGCATCATTGTCACAATGGAAGAGGAACGCACGATCGAATCCAATGGCCGGACTATCGAGGTTGTGCCTGTTTGGAAGTGGCTGTTGACAGAAGCCAGCGGCAAACAATAGGCGTATTTTTGAGTTTGCCGCCGATTCTTGAGAGCGATGTGCGGGCTGATGTTGTGCGCTACTTCCGAGTGGATAGGACGGTGTCAAAGACGGCCGGACTGAAGCAAAAGGCGGATTGTGCCGTGCCGGTCAGTCCTTAATCTCGCAATACTTCAGAATCGCATCAAGCTTGGCAAACAGGCATTCCATCAACGGCTCAAAGTCGCCGCGATTGAGCATCGAGAACCAATACGGATCTTCCAGACTGTACGGCACATCGGCTTTACAGTCGATCGTCTCGTCCTTTTTACCTTCACGCAACCACGCCCAGTGACCGGAACATCGATGATCTCCGTAGCCAAAAAGCGTTTTCATCATGTCGGACAAGCTTTCCGCGAGTTCTGGCTCGTCGGCAAAGAAACCTCCGTTGGTTAGGCACAGGCCCCAGCAGAAGCCTTCTGCCTTGCTGCGGTTGTTGGGCCGGCAGGCAAAGGAAAGACACCATTTTTCGGAGGTCGTGAAAAGAAAGCGCAAGGCGAATTTTTCAGGATTCTCCGGGGACACGAAATGCGTGTCGCAGTCAACCTCAAACTTGTAGCGCTCGCGGCAAGCATCCGTCACCGCGCGCACGAATCGCTGCCAGTTACGCTCAACCAAGTAGGCGTAGGCCTCTGAAATGCAGGCTGCCGCCGTAACGTTTTCCGGAGATCGCAAAAGTTCGTAGAGCTTGCGTTTGCGGCCGGCCTGTGTGTCGGCTCCGTGAGTGAGAAGGTGCTGCGCAAAGGCTTCGACGAACCAGCGCACGTCGGAGAAGTCGATTCCCTCAACGGCCTTCAGCAGCATGTCGGCAAAGTCCACGATCGAATACCGAACGATGTCGGCGCCCTCAGCGTGCGAGGTCAACGGACCATCCGATTCGCTCAAGTCGGCAATCACCACGTTTTTGCCGCGCTGCAGTTTCAAGGACAAGGAAGCGCTCGATTCATAGGTGTCCGTTGCAACTGTCGCCTCTGTCGGAGCGCCGTGCACGATGACGAGGCCGATGTCGCTCGAGCAAGGATTCGTGTCGGGCGACCTCGTTGTCTGCTCAAAGCAGACCTTCGTCTGGTCGGTCAGCTCCGGGACCGTGACGGAACGAGCAAGCCCTGCGGCTTCGATGTGCTGCGTGAGATCCTCGCAGAAGGCCTTGAGAAAAAGCGTTGACTGACCGTGCGAGGCTTTGGGATCGAGCAGAAACCCAATCACGGACGCTACGGACTGGGGAGTCGGATTGAAAAACGACAGCGGCGAGAAGGCGACGTTAACGCGCTCAACGATTCCGGCCGAGTCGGATTTCGTGTCGGTCAGAAGTGCGGTAGCCGATTCAAGCAGTTCCTGCGCTGATGCTTGCTTTGGTGTGGATGTTTTGTCGGAACGTTTTGGCATGGTGTTGTGTTTCAGTCGAAATATTCTTCCGGAGTCGGGATGCGGCCGCCGTGCTTTTCCATGTATTCAGTGAGGGGATAGAAGTAGCACTGCCAACGGGAATCGAGCGAATGGCCGTCGGGCGTTTCCCAACGGCATTCGAATTTCTCCAGGTCTTCGGGCGTAAATTCCAGATAGATCGTGCCGTCATAGGGCATTGATATGAAGCCGCCGTCCGAGTCGTAGGCAAAGATCGGGCCCACTTTGGTGTCGGGGAGGTTTTCTTGGATCCACTTCAGAAGTTCTCGGCGCCCAGGAATGGCTTCGTAGTCTTGGACCGCAGGAAATCCCATCGGATCTTTCTTGACCTGTGTGAACGTCACAAAATAGAGGTCACGCTTTTTTCGGTGAAAATAGCTTGTGAAATTGTCAATGCGTCTGGGCATGTCGGGCCTCCCGCTTGTCCGGTTGTCAGGAAGCCGAATCGTCCGGCTGCTCGTTGTCGCGGGCAGCGGTTGCAACCGTTTCCGATGCTTGAGCCTGCGTGACCTTCTCGATCCAATTGCCCAGAGTTTCAAGCACGGCGGGCAGAACAGTCGTTGCGTTGCCTCGCACAAACTTCGTGAAGTGCCCCACGGAGTCGTTTTCGGTTGACAGCGGCTGAAAACCGTCCAAAGGTGCGTCCTTGGCGATAAGAAGGCGAGTGCGGCAATTACGGCGTCGGGCTTCGGTCACAAAGCCCGCAGCCGGATAGACCATGCCGGAAGTCCCGACGGCCACAAACACGTCGGCTCGGCGAAGTACGCCCGGAATCCAATCGAGACCGTGCGGACGCTCACCGAAAAGGACCACGTCGGTACGAACGGACCAGCCGGACGCTTTGCAGGCAGGGCACACGTTGCCTTCCTTGTAGAGTCCCAAGCGAGGGAAGGTCGCTCCGCATTCCGTGCAACGGCTGGTCAGAAACGATCCGTGCAGGTGAAAGACACCCGCGTCGCCCGCTTCCTCGCACAGCGTGTCGATGTTCTGTGTGATGTGGATGATGTCGGCCTTGTTGCGCCACTTCTTTTTGAATTCGGCGATCGAAAGGTGAGCGGCATTGGGTTTGGCCTGATCGTAGGCTTCAATACGGCGGTTGATCGAATCGAACACGAGCTGAGGGCGGTGCTTCATGTCGACGGAGTCCATGCTATCGGTGCGATTCCAGTTGTTGTCGGCATTGCGGTAGGTGGGAATGCCGCTTTCGGCCGAAAGTCCGGCGCCCGAAAGAATCACGATGACGGGGCGTTCGCCCTTGATTTGCATCGACTTGATGCGGAGGTCAGTAAAGGAATAGGCAGTCATTTTTTATTCTCGAAGTAGTTTCTGAAGTTGTTCGAATGTCTTGAGCTGATCGTTGGCGGTAGAGAGGTCGTCGATGTCGACAATCGCTTCGAGCGGATCGGCTCGGGTGCTCGTGAGAAGGCGTTCGCGCGCAGCCTGATAGGCCATGCCGGTCATCCAGGACGAGACGGCCTGTCGGCTCCACTGGACTTCGGAGAGCTTTTCCGAGTACCGAACTTTGCGTATGGTGCAAAGCTTTCCGAAGCGCGCGGCAAGAGAGGCCATCAGACGGTCGACGGCGCCTTCGTTTCCTTCTCGTCCGTGTTCGTTGCGAACAAAGAACATTGGCTCTTGAGACGTGCCGTTGGGTAGTTCTCCCTTTATCAGCCACTGCTTGCGAGTCACACGCTTGAGTCCGGAGATGACTTCACGGGTGACGGGAAGAGCGAGATCCTTATGGGCCTGAACCAACCAAACCCAAGTGCGCTCCGGTGTGAGTTCATCCGTGAGGTGCACCTTGTCAATGGCCGCCGTCACTGAATCCATCAGGTCGTCGGCCGTCGTGTCGACCGTGGTCTTTTCGAGTGCTTGCGCGATGGCAAGCATGTTTTGCAGATACGGCTTGCAAACGATGTTCGGAATATCGGCACTCATCGAACGGCAGCAGTGTTCGTTGGCGACGGTGAAGAACACCGAAATAATCGAACGAGCTCGAGCAGGGGCTTCGGAAATGGCGGTACCGATGGTCGCCACCGAAGGCTGGTCTGAAGAACTTTGATAGCCTAAATGCATTACAAAGAGCTTCCAAAGGTTGGAAACGGCATCGATATCTCCTATCAGATAGCTTGGCGCCAGACGAAACGACTCTTGACGAGGCAAGGTCGAAAGGATTGCAGCGAGCTGATCGTCCTGCGAGAAGCCCTTGAACTGAAGACGATTGATGGCTTCAAGTACGAGACCGGCCGAGAGCTGTCCGAAGCTGCTCGACTGAGGCGGCAGAGTATCAATTGCCAGATGCAGCGCTTCTTTCAAAGAGGCCGGCGTGTCGTGCGTGCCGGAGGAGGATTCAGTCATGTTGCCACCAAAGAAAAGAGGTCTTTCGATGGTGGTATTGTGGATGGCAGTGCGTCAACGATTGACGCATAAAAAACACATTGGAGGTTGAGGTAATGTAAGAGCAGTTATACGAAAGGTTTTCTTCTTCATATAAATCCGCGAGGAAACCCGCGGCTTTAACCGCGGGAGGAATCGCGGCTCTAAAAATGATAATATGTGTCCATGCTGGAATTAGTTTTTAATCGGAATTGTGTTTA
>ENA-ORSG01000341-ORSG01000341.1-human-gut-metagenome-genome-assembly--contig:-NODE-341-length-46285-cov-19.831733_pt1 | contig 46285 bp, 35 predicted proteins | sample MGYA00242189_ERZ509156 | MGnify/ENA primary metagenome ERZ509156 (study PRJEB26280, sample SAMEA2338666) | human gut metagenome | biome: human gut; feature: human-associated habitat; material: faeces...
ATTTTTCCCATATCGACTAATTTTATTCAAACAACACTTTAATGCCACACGAACTGGCCACGTCAAGTTCCAGTTTGGCTCCCTTGCTCAGTTCCCAGTCCTTCAGCATATAGATATAGTCACAAGCCAGCAACAGGGCAATGTCGGCCCGCATGTGGGCTCTCCAATGAGCTTCATCCGGCAATCCGTTCCTGAAAGGGTTTACAGGGTCATAGCCTTGTGCCTTCAGTTCCTCCTCGGCACGGCTGAAGGCTTCCTTGCGCTCATCCATGTCATAATGCGCGATAGCTCCGCTGATGTACACCTTCCCGGCACCGGTCGCCTCACCGCGCTGATAAGCCTTGTGCCGTTCCCACCGTTCCGGAACGACCACACTGTAGTTGCACGATTGGCAGCAGCAGCCTTCTTCTTTCACCGGGAACGGATTGTATCCGTAGCCCTCATACTCTTTGCCGCAGATGCAGCACACTTTCTTTTCTTCTTTCTTTTCCATCACTTCAAATCTTTTTAATGTTTACTTTACAACTTGGATTCCATATCAGCACATTACGTGCAAACAAGACATCACCCGTTTCTATTACGACATGACCGGGCATTTTCGCTCTTCTCACTTTTAAGTCGCTTTGGATGTTTCGCTCCAGCCAGTCATCCAATACGGACCGGCTGGAATTTCCGTCCAGCAGTATCTGGAACACTTCAGTTCCGGTGTAGCTTTCAAAAGCCTTCTCGTTATTATCCATAATCATTTTGGTAAATTATTACTTGTTTGAATGATTCCGTCTTCCCATACCACATAATAGCTTCCCGGGTCTCCAATGGCGCGTCCTTGACAATAAGCTTTATAACCGACCACCCGAATCTTCATATCACAGATATATTTCAATCTTACTGCACCGCCACCCATCGGCTGGCTTTTCTTTTCCTGGCTGATCCAGATGAAACATTTCTTCGGAAAGGTTTCCATCAGTTCCACAGCCTGCGGATAATCCCATCCGGCCACCTGAAAGGAATCGATGATGATAAACTTCGGGCTTTTCGGTTTTTTCAGTCTGGCAATCACTTCCTCCAGACTGCCTTCTGTCACCACACGAAATTTACCCTGCACCTCATTCATCTTCAGATAACCCATACGCCGTTGGAAGCTTTGGTTGATTTTCTCTTCGTAACTCATGTACAGCACCGTCCCATAGTTGCACAGTTCCTTTCCAAGTTGCATCACAAAGCTGCTTTTCCCACTGGCACTGGCACCGCTGATGAACCACGAAGCGTTCTCTGCCGGGAACCCGAAAGGTTTGCTCCATTTCTCATCCCACGGCAGAGTAACCCATTTCTTGGCGGCTATTTCCTTCGGACTGTACGCACGCTTCATTATTCCGCTGTCATTTTAAGTTTCTCAATCTCGGTATAGACTCTTCTCAAACCACCGCATGTCTTCCGTACAATCTGGGCTATATCAGCCCCCGCAGGAGCATTTACCTTGGCTACAATACGTGCCTGGTTGTTCAAGAACTGTTCGCGCTCCTTTCCATCATCCGGAGTCACCTTGCTGTACCGGTCACCATAACGGCTCAACATTTCGGTATAGCCCACCTTCTTACATTCTATGGACCGGTTGATTTTCTCTTTCAATCCGTCTGCCCCCATCATATACCAGGCGCAGCAGCGCTCAGTGGCATTCCATAAGGCCTTCAGTTCCAGGAAAGCTTCATACTGCAGGTCGCCTGCTTCATCGAGGATGATAAGCGGGGTTTCCATCGAACGGAGGTAATATACCAGGTCTTCATACACATCAGAATACTTCCCCTTGCTGTCCACACCAAACTCTGCAGCAATCTTGCGTACCAACTTCAATTTTGTCTTTACCTGCGAGCAGTCGATATAAACGGCATTCTTGTGGCTTTGCACATAATAACGTGCCGTGAAAGTCTTGCCGATATTGGGCATGTCGCACAAGATGCCCGACAGACTGGACTGCTGTGAGAACTCCAGCTGGGCAGTTATATATTCAAAGGTCGGGGTCTTGGCTGCTTTCCATTCCATTTCACCACGGAGGTTCACCCCTAATTTGCGGGCAATGCTTATCCAGTTGGCATCGCTCAGGGCTTTGTCTGTCTGTCCGTTCTTGATTGCACTGTACACAGATGTACTGATGGCTAAAGAGGCAGCATGCTTGGCATCACTGGGATAGTTCGCACGGTTGGCGGCTATCGCTGCTAAAATCTTCTGTTTTTGCGCTTCTGTAATCATAATTCTAACGCTGTTTTAATGTTGTTCTAATTCTATTCTTACATGTCACTGATGGCCCTCATTGCCTCGCTTATTCCGGAGTGCCATTCATAATCTGATTCCGGATCTGCCGACAATTCGGCTGGCAAATCATCGGATAGTTCCACCGGGGGAAGTTCCAGTTCCTCTTCCGGGTCATCCGTTGGCTGATCCGGTGTACCGGTTCCCACCTTTCCGATGGCGTGGTCATTGAGGTATTTGCTGAAATGACTCAGAACTTTGTTTTGCTCTGTATAGGCTACCCGGTCTTCTTCGGTCTGTTCTGCCATCACCCGGTTGTAAGTCACTACCGGACGAACCTTGTCAAGGTAGCGGTCGTTCTGGTACAGGAAGACATCCGTAGGCTTGCCCTCTTCATCCGGCAGATAGTAAGCCGTCACCTTGCGGTTGTTTGGTTCCAGCTGCTCCAGCACTTCCGGACCGCTCAGCCACCAGTCCGCATTTGCCACACGTACTGTGGAATTTCTACGAATACTGGTATCTACCTTTTCTCCGATATATCTGCTCAAGGTCAGTTTATCAAGCGGTCGAAGGGTCGGATTGATTTTGGCTACGAGCACATCCCAACGGGTCATTCCGGGATATTTCTTTTGATTGGGGTGAAGCGTATTGTTCCATTCTTCACAATCGCGCCGGTCGTCCGCCACAAGCTCTTCAAACGTATAATACTTTCTGTCTTCCCAGGTGTGGTTGCTGCTGTCACTCACTTTCTTCTGGTCCACCCGCCGTGCACCTTTGTTATGCCAGCGACCAATGGCTTCATGGTTCTTATGTGCTATGGTTGTCTTGAACGCACCGTTCAGAGCTTCAGCATATTTCTCCTGTGAGTTCTGTGGGGCACAGAAATGCACAAACTTAAATACCTCACCTGCCTTCAGGAATCCTTCTTTATACTTGCTCATCAAGTGCTGCTCCACCTCAATACCGGCTGGAATACCCCATCCGTTGCGTTCGATGAGCCGGAACATATCACGAAAACAGTCCACTACCAAGGCATCATCCTTATCCCGCCCGTAGGCCAGCCCGATACGGCACTGGCTCACCACATCATAAGCATAATAGGCATGCACATACTCGCCGCCTTTCATCCGACGCGGCAAATCCACGTCATCCATCGTTATTTGTGACAGGGAGAACTTACCACCATGGCGGTGCATGTGCGGCATTTGCTCATGATAGAATTCCATACGTCCACGCAAGGCTTTTTCTATCAGCAGCTGGCTTGCCGGGTTGTTCAGTATGTTCCGGATAGTGCTTTCGCTCAGTTCTTTCGGTTCCCCGTTCTTATCCGTAAAGTTTTCCGGATTGAATATCTCTCCTGTTTCCAGATCCCATACTTCCAGTTCACCGCATACAAACGACAGATACATTTCATGCACATCACTGCCGTATGGTTGGTTGGGAAGTACTTTCAAACTCATCACCAGGCGTTCGTCCATGTGAGTTACCTTCCGTTTGTTCTGGTTGCCGAATTTTCCGGTTATCAAACATTCATAACCGTATTGCTTATATTCGTTCACTTTCTTGCGGAAACGAAGGGTACTGGCAGGAAGATCATGACCAAAGTCTTCGCGTAGGGTCTCGATGGTGGTGGCCATCATGTCCCAGTTATATTTTTCACCCATCAGTTTTCGGTAATCATTGCTTCTGTTATAAAGCTTGATACAAGTATTCAACACGGAAGCATTCACCGCATATTTCCGGGCAAGTTCGTCTGTTGCTCTGTTGCTGGAAGAATGAGAAGCCCAATCCAAAAAATAGGCTACTGCAGCCTGATCCAGCACATAGTTTGAGAGTATCCAGTGGCGAAGTGCCTGCTCTGTTCCACCGGGGTTGTCTTCCTTCACCCGTTCCAGACACTCGGTAGGCAGGCTATTGAGGGCGACCAACGCGCAATTTCCAGCAGCACCTCCACCACGACGCACCACCTTGATACGGCCACGGTTCACCCAGTTCCTGTAGCAGGATTCGGTGATATAGCCGCCATCTATGAGCTCACGTGCAGAAATACACTGTATGTTACCGTAATACACCAACATAGCCGCCTCCTATCTCAATGCCGATGCAAACGCTTGGATTTGGTTAATATCGGCAACCATCACATGCTCGTAAGTCTTCACCGTTTCTCCCTTGAATATTACCTGACCGCTACCATCATTACGGTCAAGCTCTATCAAGGCACCGTTCGGACAGTACTGACGCATCACATTGTCATAATCATGGAAAGTTTCTATTTCCGGAATAACAACCATCACAATACCGCCACGATCCATGGCCAACTTACGGATCTTTGCAGAAAGTTCGGAGTTGCCACGACGGTCATCAAACCGGATAGCGTTATAAACAGTCTTCTCTGTCACGTTGAGTGCCTTTGCGATAAAGTCGCGGTCGGCTTTCGTAATGTGAATGTACCTCTTGTTCATATCTCACTTGTTTTAATGATTAATATTGGGGGGAGTCCGGGGAATCGAACCCCGGCACAAGAACCATGCACTCCCGTGTGTCTTTCCACACCGTCACCCGTCTCTTAACGCCTTCCGGGTTGTCACGCTGGGTTTACTGTTGTCCCTCAACCTTTTCACCTTTTTCAATAATCCCAAGAAGTATAGTGAATTTCTCACGTATCTTCTGGTTCACTTCCAGTTCCAACGTATGCGCCAAATTTGAAGCCGCACTGGTGCTGTTCTTGCGGATGCTTCCGGTAAGAAGACTATCAGTCAGACTGTTTATCTTGCTTTCCATGTATAACTTTACATCATCATGGCTACCGGCAGATAAAACCACCTTCAAGGCACGGTAACAGGAAAGTTCACGTTGCGTCTTGTACATATCCTCGGCATACCAGCAGAAGAAATGTTCAAAATCCTCATTCATGTCTTTGGTGTACTTGTCAGCCTGTCTTACCAAATCATCTATATGGGTCTTTACAGAACTGAATACAAAATCCCAGCAACTCATTTTCTTGTTTTCCATAATCTCACTTATTTAAATTCGTTTATAATCGGTTTCAAACTCACGCCGTAACAACTCATCAGGCGGCGGATAAGGTTCTTCACATAAAAATCAGGTGCGGAAAACACAATCCCGGTCTCTTCGGTATATCTGAAGCTGATACCGTCCATCATCAACACGTAAGCCACCTTGTGCTTCACGCTCTGTGTCTGCCATTCTTTTATTTCTTCGTTCATTTTCTTTAATCCTTAAAATTCGCTAATCACATGCCTTTTTCGTATATTTGGCGCGGTGTTCCTTTTTGAACACGCTGCAAATATATAGAATATTTTCGACACTAAAAAGTTTTATGTAGATAATTTACGACTTATGACGAATATTTCCGACAGGATTGCAATCCTAATTAAAGAAAAAGGTATCAGTACAAGGGCACTTGAACAAGCTATTGGGTGCTCGAATGGAGTAATTTCAAGATGCATTAGCAAAGGAACAGATATATCAAGTTTATGGGTGTCGAAAATTATCGAAATACATAATGATATAAACCCTACCTGGTTACTTACTGGGAAAGGTGATATTTACTATAATACATCATCTACAACAACACAAACAACCGAACTATCCTCTCTCCTTGCCTTAATTAGAGAAAAAGAAGAAATCATCAGGGAACAAGATAGAGAAATCGGACGCTTAGAGGAACGAATCCGGCAAATGACAATCGAAAAGGAAAAACATGTATCGGATGCGCCCATTTCCGGTACTGCAAATGTCGGGTAGGCGGATTTACTATTACCATACACCGGTGATGGAAAACGAAGCGTACCCCCTATCATCCCCCATGATGTCCCCCTCCCAAGCAATCCCCCTCCCCTACCATTATATAAGGGCATAAAGGCACTGATATTGGGGAATTTAAAAAGTAAAACGTGAAAAATGATAGGTTTTTAGGGGGGGGCTATCAAATAAAAAACAAGGGGTATTTTTAAAATTGTGGTATTTTAGCATGTCTGTATCGCACACCGCCAAAACCCTATTTTGAATATCCAGTTCTATAAAAGTGAATATCCACTTTGAATATCCACCTGAATATCCAGCGTCAAAAAAGACCGATTTCAAGCACAAAAAAGGGGAGGTATAACCACCTCCCCACACCGGATCATTCTAAAGCCGTTTTTATTGCCTTTTTAGCCGCTTATTATTCGTCTGATACATTTCCACTACGCCCGCAAGAAATGAGCGTAGATTGCTTTATTATAGCCTTTTTGGTGCATACAGTCCCGTTACCAGATAATCCTGCATGAAGCAGATAATTCTTCGTTGCGCCCACCTGTTCTGCCGTCAAAACAGTATAAATGGCCGTTATACTACTAAAATACCAGTCTTTCCGCTTTGTTCCTTCTATTCCGTGTGTCAAATGTATATGTATTACCTTTGCCATAACTAATAATATTTTGTCGCAAATATACCAAATAACTATTATATGGAATAATTTAAGCAGCATTATATCAAATAATCAGGCACAAAAAAAGCAGCCGCAGCTGCCACTCACTCCCCCACCAGAATCAACCATGTAAGCCTTATGTAAACCCAATTAAACCTATCTGCAAATCTGTATGCCTAAAAAGCACATAAATGTAGCTGCAAATTAAACCCACGTAAACGTTTCGTTTTGCAGAGCCATCCACTCATATTTTGCATAACATTTTGTATATCAATAGGTTTGATATTCTTTCCGCTCAATCCTCAATATACGTTTCGTTCTGTGCCCCATACCTACTAACAGGGATACTCGCCCCGGCACCCCCTCAGGTACGGCAGAACCTACCCCACCCGATTACCAGCTGAACATCATCGGTGGATTTACAGATGCGTTTCATTTCCATCCCATCATTGTGCGCGATTCGACGGCAACCATCTATCTGCACAACAATATGCTCGACTATAACCATAGTTATTATGTCACCATAGACGAAGGTGTTCTGACTTTACCCGACCACAGTTTCCACGGTATCAGCAAAGAGCATAACTGGAGCTTCAAAACCAAAGACTCCGCTCCCGCTTCTACAGACACACTGATTGTAGATGCAAACGGACAAGGTGATTTCAACACCGTGCAGGGAGCACTCGACTTTATTCCCGATTTCAGTCAGAAACAAACCGTAATCCTGATACAAGCCGGCGACTACGAAGAACTGGTATATGCCCGGAACAAAACAAATGTAAAGATTAAAGGTGCAGGAATGGACCGTACCCGGGTACACTATGCTAACAACGAAGTTTTCAATCCTCATCCCCTGACAGTGAAAACCAACGAATGGCCGGGCACATTCCCGTCCAGAAGAGCCGCTTTCATGCTGGATAATTGCAGCGACATCCTACTGGAAGACCTGACCATAGCTACCGACCTGCATGGACAAGCTGAAGGTTTGCTGCTGAACGGTGAACGTATTGCCCTCTACAGTGTACATATCATCGGTTCCGGAGATGCATTGCAAGCAAACGGAACAATCTATATGGAGTCGTGTGAACTGGACGGAGGTGGTGACACCATCCTGGGACGTGGCAGTCTGTTTGCCTACCGCAGTAACTTCCGCAACGACGGAGGCCCATTCTCCTGGGTAAGAAACACTACGGGAAATCATGGTGATGTCTTTGTAGAATGTACCTTTGCCGCCCCCGACGGAAAGAAAGCCGACTATGGACGTACAAAAAGCAATCACGGAACCGCTTACCCAGACGCAGAGTTTGTGGTAATCAACTGTAAGGTGAAAAACATTATCCCACAAGGATGGAGTGCTATTGGTGAGAAAAGTTCCCGGATGTATGAGTTCAACACTTGCGATATGGGAACAGGCAAACCGGTGGATGTATCACAACGCCATGCCTATTCACGCCAACTGGATGCGCAAAAAGACGCAGCGCTCATTGCGGATTACATGAATCCGGCGTTTGTATTGAAAGGATGGCAACCTTTCAGTTATTTGAAATAATCCTCCATAAAAAAACATCAATCAGAAGCTAATATATAAAGTATGAATCAGAAGTTTCTACTACTAATAACAGGTGTCGTACTGAATATTTTCATCGGCTCCTCTCAGGAAAGAGTAAACCTCGACTTGTCCTCTCAACCGTGGAACATCACCTTAGACCGTGCAGCCGTCTGGCAGAATGATGAGTTATATCTTCCGCCGGTAGATATCAAAGCATTGCCTGTAAACACTCCGACAGGGGGCTGGCAATTACTGAAACATCCCGATAAAACAGGTATCAATCTGCCTGCCACAGTAGAAGAGCACCTGTGGGGATGGAACGGACAGACATTCGGAGTGACAGGAAACTATACGGGAGTTTCCTGGTTTGAAACTGAAGTAGACATTCCTGCCGAATGGAAAGACAGACGTATTGCAATGAATATCGGCTCCGTGAGATTCCGTGCTGAAATATTTGTCAACCATCAACTGGCAGGATATGATTTAGTGAACAGTACTCCTTTCTCCATCGACATCACTCCTTTTATAGAACCGGGCAAGAAGAATGTAATCACTTTCCGAATTACAGATCCTAACGGGAACTTCAATTGGAAAGATTCACAGGTTTATACCTGGGGAGTATATCGCACCAATCCCTCACACGGCTTCGGTGGTATTACGGGAAAAGTGGAACTGGAAGCTACCGGAAAGCTTTATGTGAAAGATGTATTCATCAAAAACCAACCGGAACCGCATACCATTGAAGTAGAAGTCAGGGCAGCCAATGAAACCGGAACTTCTGTCACAAACAAGGAATTATGCCTGGAAATCAAGGAACATCCCAACGGACAGACCGTATACCGCAAGAATGTCCGCCTGGAATCGCTGAAAGAAGGTGAGAACCTGCAAACTTACCAAATCAAAGTGCCCAATGCGCACTTATGGAGCGTAGACTCGCCTCGTCTCTATGACCTGAAAATTTCTCTGAACGACGATGCCGTAACTGAGCGTTTCGGTTTCCGCTGGTTCGAAATAAAAGACGTAAAAGGAGATCGGCAGTTCTTCCTGAACGGTAAACGAATCGTATTACGGACAGCTATCTCATGGGGATTCTGGCCTTATAATGGTATCACTCCTTCCGATGAACTGGCTAAACGGCAAATTACGATAGCCAAAGAACTGGGATTAAACATGCTGAACTTTCACCGGAATATCGGGCAAACCAACATTCTGGACTATGCTGATGAATTGGGATTACTCTATTTTGAAGAACCCGGAGGTAATCAGTACCCCATAAAAAACTTCAATGACAACGACAAGCAAAGTAATTTCTATTTTGCCTACCGCAACGAGAAACTGGCACGCATGGTAAAGCGGGACCGTAACCATCCGTCACTCATCATCTACAATCTGCATAATGAACGTGGCGCTTATCCCCAGACTCAAGATTATGACCAGATGCGCATGGCACATGCTTTGGACCCTACCCGCATCCTGACTTATAATTCAAGCAACGGAGAAAATCCGGCGGAGGAACACAATACGCGTTTCAAATTGCATCTGATGCCTTATGACACTACCTTCTACGACTATGGATGGTATGACCGGCATCATGCAGGTGGTCCCGGATGTTATCATGACAACTTATATCTGGGTAAAGATAACTATCACCGTTTCTCCGATCATAAGAAAGAAATTGTATACTGGGGTGAAGACGGGGCTATCGGTACTCCTCCACGCCTGCAACTCATCCGCGAAGATATCCTGAAAAGCGGCAAGATGAATAGTTGGGAAGCGGACGATTATCTGCAATGGTATGACGCCTACGACCGTTTTCTAAAAGAGAAAGGATTCGACAAAGCCTTCCCCACAGTGGATGACCTGACGCGTTCTATGGGAAATGTTTCTTTCTATTATCAGGGAAGGATCATAGAGAATATCCGGATCAGTAATACAGTAGATGCGTATGCCGTAAATGGTTGGGAAAGTATGAAGCTTGAGAATCATTCGGGCATCGTCGACAATTACCGTTTCCCAAAAGGAGATCCGGAAGTCATGGCCCGCTACAATGCCCCTCTTTATCTGGCTGTCAAGATGAACCGCAAGGTAGTGAGTACAGGAGATACAACGTTGGTGGACACTTACATTGTGAACGAAAAGAATCTGAAAGGTTCTTATATACTGAATCTGGTAGCCAAAGATGAGAGTGGAAACGTAGTGGCCAGTCATAAGGAACGGGTGGCAGTGAAAGGTGGAAACGACTACGGTCAATGCCTGCAAAGCGGTTGGGCATTTATACCGAAGAGTAAAGGTTATACCCGTATAGAGGCTTCCTTACTGAAAGGTAAAACAGAATTGGTAAAGGGAGACGATCTGTTGTTTGCGGTTGAACTGAATACGAAAGGCATCACAACACGGGGCAGTGTAGCCGATACGACAGGAGCTCTGGTAAACTTTTTACGTGGTGTCGGCATGGAGGTTCCGGTTTACAAAGGTGGCACTCCTGAAGGAGATTATCTGCTGGTCGGCGCTTATGAACCTACGCAATGGGGCAGTGGCATGAGCGACATCATGGAATGGGTATATAAAGGACATACTCTGATTATTGTAGACAATCCGGAACGTTGGGCAGAATTCCTGGCAGATAAAGAGGTACTGGACTATCGTGGTTCGAAGATTCTGGGTAAATCATGGTATGGAGGTAACTTCTTCAACCGGGAGCATCCTATCTTTATGAACCTGCCGGCAAATAGTGCTTTCAACTGGGAATATCAATGCTTTGCCACGTACAACCGGCGTCGTATCGGTTTGCGGTGTTTCAATGGTGAGACACTTGTAGGCTGTGTTTCCGACCATAAGAAAGAGGTATATTCAGCCTTACAGGTGATACCGGCAGGAAGTGGAAAAGTAATTATCACTACGCTGGATATCCCTGCCTGTATCAAAGGAATCAAGGAGTATACCGCACCTGTCGATTTGGATGGTATGAATGAATCTATGAATACATTCAATACTAAAAGTGAAAACCGGGCTAATGTGGTAGGACAACAGTTGCTACTGAATCTATTGAAGGAAGTTTATAGATAAGAAAGGAAAGAGCAAAACTACATGATTCTACGGGTAAGCCCGGATGAACCATTTTCGGAAGACAAGAAGCGGAATAAAAAGAAAGAAAGCTCTGAAATAATCAGAGCTTTCTTTCTTTTGGTGGACCTGGAGGGAATCGAACCCTCGTCCAAACGAGGAAATCATAAGCTTTCTACATGCTTATCTTTGCCTAAGTTTTCGAGCAACGGCAGAACCAAAGCCATCAACCATTGCCTTATCCTTTAAAGTTTCATTCTCGCCTCAAGGCCGACAAGAACTATCCCCGATGTAACTGCACCACTGGATCGGAATGCTTCGGAGCAACAGCTTCCGAGTGATGTCTCGTCCCAGCACCTAGTACCGGGATTAAGCTAATCTACTGTGATTCGATTAAGCAGCAAGAGCGTATTGTCTTTCGCCAGATAAAATTTTGAGGACTGAGATTAAAGTGCAAATCAACGACGCACTGCATGCTTACTTACTATTTCTACCCGCTGTCAAATCCAGTCAAGCCCAGAATACATACGGTTTTTAGAAATCGTGGGGCAAAGATAAGAATTCTTTTTTTACTGTACAAAAGAATAGTGTGATTGCTTACTCCGGATTAATAAACCTTATCTTTTTATAAGACCCAAAGCAGTTTTGCATTACCATACGTACAATAAAAGCCAGTACTCCGGACGATTTTACCTTTCTTTCTCCCACATAACCCGTACCTTTGGCAACAGAAGATAATATACACAAAAATATAAATATCATGAAGAAACTAATTGCAATGACACTACTGCTCGGAGGCAGTACTCTGCTCTGCGCACAAAAGACCGTGAAGATACCCGCTGTGTACAAACCCGTCAAAAGCGAGATGTACAAGAAAGGCTGGATTGATTTCAACAAAAACGGAGTGAAGGATGTATACGAAGATCCGAATGCCTCGCTGGATGCACGTATCGAAGATCTGCTCAGCCAGATGACACTGGAAGAAAAGACTTGCCAGATGGTAACCCTCTACGGTTACAAACGTGTACTAAAGGACGACCTCCCCACCCCCGAATGGAAACAAATGCTTTGGAAAGACGGCATCGGTGCCATCGACGAACACCTGAACGGTTTCCAACAATGGGGACTTCCCCCATCGGATAATCCCTATGTATGGCCGGCATCCCGCCATGCCTGGGCACTGAATGAAGTACAACGCTTCTTCATAGAAGAAACGCGCCTCGGCATCCCCGTAGACTTTACGAACGAAGGTATCCGCGGAGTAGAAAGTTACCGTGCCACCAATTTCCCCACACAACTGGGATTAGGACATACCTGGAATCGCGAACTGATACACCAGGTAGGATTAATCACCGGACGGGAAGCCCGTATGTTGGGATATACCAATGTCTATGCTCCCATCCTCGATGTCGGCCGTGACCAGCGTTGGGGACGCTATGAGGAAGTATATGGGGAATCTCCTTACCTCGTTGCCGAACTGGGTATTGAAATGGTACGCGGCATGCAACATAACCATCAGGTAGCAGCAACCGGAAAACATTTCGTTGCTTACAGTAACAACAAGGGTGCCCGCGAAGGTATGGCACGTGTAGACCCGCAAATGTCACCACGCGAAGTGGAAATGATACATGTCTACCCCTTCAAACGGGTGATAAAGGAAGCGGGACTATTGGGAGTGATGAGCTCATACAATGATTACGACGGTGTCCCCATACAAGGCAGTTATTATTGGCTGACTACACGCCTGCGTGGCGAGATGGGATTCCGGGGATATGTGGTTTCGGACAGTGATGCCGTTGAATATCTCTATACCAAACACAGCACCGCCAAAGATATGAAAGAAGCCGTGCGTCAAAGTGTAGAAGCCGGTCTGAATGTACGTTGCACCTTCCGGTCACCGGATTCATATGTATTGCCTTTGCGCGAATTGGTAAAAGAGGGCGGACTAAGCGAAGAAGTGATTAACGACCGTGTACGTGACATTCTGCGTGTAAAATTCCTCGTAGGGCTGTTCGATACTCCCTATCAGACTGACCTTGCAGGGGCTGATAAAGAAGTAGAGAAAGCTGAGAATGAATCTCTTGCATTGCAAGCCTCACGCGAAAGCCTCGTCTTATTGAAGAATGAAAACAACGTGTTGCCATTGGATATCAACAACGTGAAGAAGATAGCAGTTTGCGGCCCCAATGCGGATGAAGAAGGATACGCACTGACACACTACGGTCCTTTGGCAGTAGAAGTAACCACAGCACTGGAAGGCATTCGCCAAAAAGCTGAAGGCAAAGCAGAAGTGCTCTATACCAAAGGCTGTGACCTCGTAGACGCCAACTGGCCGGAAAGCGAACTTATCGACTATCCGATGACAGATAGCGAACAAGCTGAAATCGATAAAGCAGTAGAAAATGCACGCCAGGCAGATGTAGCCGTAGTCGTATTAGGAGGCGGACAGCGTACCTGCGGTGAAAACAAATCGCGCAGCAGTCTCGAACTCCCAGGACGACAACTGAAACTGCTTCAAGCTGTACAAGCAACCGGAAAGCCCGTCGTACTGGTGCTGATTAACGGTCGTCCGCTATCCATCAATTGGGCGGACAAGTTCGTTCCCGCTATTTTAGAAACATGGTATCCGGGTTCCAAAGGTGGAACAGCAGTAGCCGATGTGCTCTTCGGAGATTATAATCCGGGTGGAAAACTGACAGTCACTTTCCCGAAAAGTGTCGGACAAATACCTTTTAACTTCCCCTGCAAACCTTCTTCACAGATTGACGGTGGAAAGAATCCGGGGCTGGATGGAAACATGTCACGTGTCAACGGTGCACTCTATTCATTCGGATACGGTCTGAGTTACACCACCTTTGAGTATTCCGACATCGAAATCAGTCCGAAAGTGATTACACCGAACCAAAAGGCAACTGTACGCTGCAAAGTAACAAATACCGGAAAACGTGCAGGCGATGAAGTGGTTCAGTTGTATGTTCGTGACATCCTGAGCAGCGTTACCACTTACGAAAAGAATCTGGCAGGCTTTGAACGTATCCACCTGCAACCGGGAGAAACGAAAGAGGTAGTTTTCACCCTCGACCGCAAACAGCTGGAATTACTGGATAAGCACATGGAATGGGTGGTGGAACCGGGAGACTTCAACATTATGGTAGGTGCTTCTTCCGAAGACATCCGCCTGAGTGGAAAATTGACAGTAGAAGATCCAAACGCCCCCATGCAAGCACAGGCAAAACCGGATGCTCCCGTAACTGCCAGCACCAATCCGGAAAGTGTAATGAACGTGCTCGATAAAAAAATGAATACTGTTTGGGAAGGAAATAAAGGAGATTATATTACCTTTGCCTTGGAGAACGGTTCCAAGGTAGATGGCGTTTCCATTGCATTCAGCAGAGGCAACGGTCTGCCGGCGGAGTTTGAAATCCAGCTTTCAAGTGGCGGCGGACAATTCCTGACAGTTTATTCGGGTACAGTCAGCGAATACGGAAAGTTGATTTCATATACGTTCAAAGGAACTACTGCCAGCGACTTGCGCATTGTGCTGAATGATGACCGTGTAGGAGTGGCGGAAGTGAAAATTAACGATTAACTAAATACTAATCACTAATGAAATCTCTTCTTTTCTGTATGCTTGGATTAGCAATGACAGCCTGCGCACCCCGCAAAGCGGGAAACGTAAACAGCGGAAGTGACGAACTCGCCATGCTGGTAGGTACGTACACCGATGGAAACAGCAAAGGTATTTACACCTTCCGCTTCAACCAGGAAACGGGACTTGCCACCTCTCTCAGTTCCATCGAAGTGCTCAACCCGTCTTATCTCATTCCTTCAGAAGATGGAAGGTTTGTCTATGCCGTCAGCGAAATGAATGACGCAACAGCTGCTCTCAATGCTTTCTCCTTCGATAAGGAAACAGGGAAACTCAGTTTGTTGAACCGCCAGCCCACTATGGGAGCCGACCCCTGCTACGTTGCCACCAATGGAAAAGAAGTACTCACAGCCAACTATAGCGGAGGTAGCATGTCTATCTTCCCGTTGAAAAAGAACGGTTCATTAGAGCCTGTCGATACGCTTTTTGAAGGCAGTACCGGCGGACCGGACACTGAAAGACAGGCAACACCCCACGTACATTGCACTGTCTTCTCTCCGGATGGAAAATATATCTTTGCCACTGACTTCAGTGCCGACCGCATCCTGCGCTTTGTCATACATCCGAAGAGCATTATCCCCCACCCTTCTGCCGAAGCCATTGACGTAGATCCTAACTCCGGTCCACGTCATCTCACCTTCAGCCCGAACGGCAAGTACGCGTATCTTATCAGCGAATTATCCGGTAATATCACCGCTTTCAGCTACTTGGATGGCAAACTGGAAAAGATACAGACCATTGCAGCCGACACACTTCGTGCGCGTGGCAGTGCCGATATACATCTCAGTCCCGACGGGAAATACCTGTATGCCAGCAATCGCCTGAAAGGTGACGGTCTTGCCATCTTCGAAGTAAATCCGGAAAACGGCATGTTGGCAAAGGTAGGCTACCAGTTGACGGAGATTCATCCGCGTAACTTTATTATCACCCCGAACGGGAAATATCTGTTGGCCGCCTGCCGCGACAGTCATGTCATTCAGGTATTCCAACGAGATCCCGTAACAGGTCTGTTATCTGATACACATCAAGACATCAGTATTGATAAACCTGTTTGTATCCAATTCGTAAAATAACTGGGTAAAAGCTTGACTTCCGGTTTTTAATTTCGTATATTTGTCATCGTAATCCTGATTTAGATTCGGGGACACAGATAGTAACAGGGAAAAGCATTTGCTTCTCCCTGTTTTTTTATATCCGATACCTTTTCAGAGCAAAAACATACTTCTTCAAGTCAAACGACATCATCTATTGATACAAAACATACTATCTAATGAGGTAAAACATACTATCTAATGGGATAAAACATACCATCTTATGAAGCGAAAAGCACCGATACCTCCCTTAGACGGTCGATTCTGTTAATATTCCGTAATTCTACTCTTGACAAAAATAACTTCATTAACTTTGTCCCTTAACCGAAATCGTTTAAATAACGCGACTTATGAAGAAAAAGAATATAGTATTACTCTCAGCCCTGTTGTTCTCCGTTTCTGCCATAGCGCAAACAGAAGTGACGGCAGGTGTCACACGTGGCAAGGATTACGGCGTAACTTACGTACTTCCGAAAACGGAAATCGAACTTACCGTACAAGCCACCAAACATACCTACACTCCCGGAGAATTCTCCAAGTATGCCGAACGCTATCTGCGGCTGAACAACGTCTCTTCCGAACCGGAAACTTATTGGACACTGGACAAGATGCAGACAGAAGTAATCGGTGTACCCGATAAAGAAAACGTATATTTCGTGAAGATGAAAGACAAAACCGTAGCCCCGCTTATCGAGTTGAGTAAGGATGGTATTGTCTACTCCATCAACATGCCGCTGGGCAGCGGACAACGTAAGACAACTCCGACCATTCAACCCAAAGTTACAGGTAACACTCCGAACGTCAATCCCCGAGACTTCCTCACAGAAGAAATCCTGATGTCAAACTCAACGGCTAAAATGGCGGAATTGGTAGCCAAAGAAATCTACAGTATCCGTGAAAGTAAGAATGCCCTGTTGCGCGGTGAAGCAGACAATATGCCCAAAGACGGTGCACAACTGAAGCTCATGCTGGACAACCTGACTTTACAGGAACGTGCCATGACGGAAATGTTTGCAGGTAAGGTGACCACAGAAGAGAAGATATACACCATTCGCATCGTCCCCAAAGAGATGAAGCATGAAGTTGCCTTCCGCTTCTCTAAGAAACTGGGTATCGTAGCCAACAACGACTTGGCAGGTGAACCGGTCTACATTACAATAGCCGATCTTAAAAGCATTAATATCCCCGAAGCCGATCCCAAGAAACAAGTGGATGGCATTGCCTACAATGTACCGGGCAGAGCACGTGTAACCTTAGACTATCACAATGAGGAACTGTATAATGCAGAAATACCTATTACGCAATTCGGTGTGGTAGAATACCTCGCCCCCGTTCTATTCAACAAGAATTCTGTTATAAAGGTATTATTCGATACGAATACGGGAGCTTTGGTAAAAGTAGACAGAGGAGAGTAATTTTATAAATCCATCTTTTTGTAGTTGCATCACATAAGTCGTGACTCGCGAAGCATAATTCTCATCAGATTGGAAGTGAACGGCAAGCAGTGAAATAATCTCCCGTACCGTGCGCCGCCCATCTATCAGCCGCCACACAGCACTGCCGTGTTCTTCAAGGCGGACATGAATATCAGGAGACATACTCTTCGGCAGTAAAAGCCTGCGCATCCATTCATACTTGAACCGGGGATAGGAGATTACAGCGTAATCTCCCTCCCATTCGGTCAGGATGTGGTCGCAACGAACCGGAATAGCATCCAGCAGACTGACTTTTCCTTCAGGTGTTTCCATATCCATAAGTTGTTTTTACTTATCCTTGAATATTAGGTTCCTCCAATTGATAGCCATACTTCTTATCTGCTCTCTTCAACATAAAGGCTACCACAAGAGATAAGCAGGCAATACCGGTAAAGATGCACATCGGTATCGTATAATCGTACAGATTCGTTCCATCTGCCTTCTTGCCTACGATACAATAGACATCAAGTACTTTACCAATCAGCGTAGGAATCCCCCACAAACCAATATTCTGGATGAAAAAGATCAATGCATAAGCTGTACCCAACTGGCTCACCGGGAATATCTTGGCAACTGCCGGCCACATAGCAGACGGCACCAAAGAGAAAGCAATACCCAGAATAATCATCAAACCAATAGCTACCAACCAATAGTTAATGGCAGGAATAGCATAAATAAAGTGCACACCTATCAGCATGGCAGCTCCCAATATCATAATAGAAGCCGACTTACCACGCTTATCTATAAATCCGCCGAATATAGGGGTCAGGATCAGTGCTCCTAAGGCCGGTAGTCCGGCAAAAGTTCCTGCTACGTTTTCATTGATACCATATTTGATAATCATCAGTTCGGAAGCAAACTTCTGGAAAGGGAATACACAAGAGTAGAACAATACGCACAGCAAAGCTATCAACCAAAAACCCGGATTAACGAGGATATTCTTTACATCCTTAAAGGAGAATTTCTCTTCCTCCCCCTCGGTACCTGCCGCTATGGCTGCCGCTTCCATCTGTTTGTCCAGCTTCTTATCCATCACTGAAAAGATAAAGAAAGCAACCAAACCGCCCAACAGCAAAATCAAACCTACCAATACCGGAGTCGTAATGCCGAAAGCACGCGCCAAAGGAATAGCCACTGCATAACCTGCTTGCGAACCGATACGTGCCAATGCTACCTGCACGCCCATAGCCGTAGCCAACTCTTTACCTCTAAACCATTTGGCTATAATTTTAGAGACTGTGATACCTGCAACTTCCGCACCTACACCGAAAATAGAATAACCGGCAAACGCGACAAATACCCCTGCTTTATAACCGAAAATTTCATTAAGACCGAAGATCTGTGCATCCGGACCGGCAAGTCCTGTCATGGCATAATACTCAAGTGCCGTACCTCCCACCATCAGGATGGTTGACAATTTACCGGTGAAACGGATTCCAAAACGGTCGAGAATTAATCCTCCCCAGATCAGCATCAGGAAGAATACATTCAGGAAACTGTATCCACCTGTGAAGAATCCAAAATCACTACTTGTCCAGGCAAGATCCGACTCCAACATCGTTTTCAGCGGTGCTACCACATCGTTTACATAGTAAGCTGCCATCATCGTAAAGGCAACAATCACCAATGCTCCCCAGCGGGTAGCCTTCGAGTCATTCAATTTAAGTTTTAATTGTTCTGTCATTGTACTATATTAGATTAATTATTAATCAGATTGCATAATCCCGACAAAGGTAATTAAATCTGGCATAAAAAGAAAAGAGGCTGACACCTTTTCGGCGTCAACCTCTCTCTTATTTCTTTTTGCGGTTCATCCGCACATAACTTTAGTTAGCTGAATCTTCAGCGGCAGGAGCAGTAGTGGCAGGAGCTGCGGGAGCTTCTGTCTGCGGAGCAGCTGTACCAGTAGGCATGTTGTACGGATTGGTTTTCTCTTCTTTCTGTGCCTGTTCCAGGATCACATCACCGCCTTTACTGGAAGAAGTGGGAACAACGTAGGCAGTAGCAATACTCATTACGACCATAAATCCTGCCAGGAACCATGTTCCTTTTTCCAAAAAGTCAGTAGTCTTGCGTACGCCCATAATCTGATTGGAAGAAGAAAAGCCGGATGCTAAACCGCCTCCTTTGGAATTTTGAATCAATACAATGAAGCACATCAACAAGGATGCAACCACCATTAAGATAACTAAGAATAAGTACATTTTGTTATTTTGATTTAGCGTTAATAATCAATTTCTCCAAAAATCTGATTTGGTCTGCAAAGTAAGCATTTTTTTTTGGATAATTCAAACTTAATTTTTTAATAATTTCAAGAGCCTTGTCATATCGGCGCTGTTTGATATAGATTTTAGCCAAAGTTTCGGTAAAACAGCTATCATCCTGTTCTGTTTCCTCTACTGCCGACCGGGGAGTTTCGTCGGCAACAATCACCTTTTCCTCTTCTGCTTCATCCGTTTCTTCTTCAATCAACGGCAATAAAAGCGGGTTGTCTTCTTTGGGTAACTTCAGGCTGATACCTTCCTCCGTTTCGCTTTGACGAATGAAACCATCTATCAAATCCTGCCCACGCAATTTCGGTACTTCCGTCGGGGTAGTTGATGAGGAATCTGTTTCGTTCGTTTCTTCATCATCCCGTATCAGGTAAGCGGTATAATCCATTGCATAATCCAATTCCGTCGTCTGTGAATGTTCTTCCGGAACAGTGGCAAGGAAAGCGTCTATTAACGAAAGGGTACGGTCAATGCTCGGCTCCTTTTCCAACTCCTTTCCCACAATATGTGCGGAAGCATGGGGATGGAGGGCATAGCGGTCACCTTCAATCAGATAAAACAATACACGGCGGTCTGATACATACAATACCGCTTTACGCAGTTCTGCACCGAAGTTGATATCGTGCAGCACATAGAGGTTCTTGAGATAGAGCAAGCGCAGGGACTGAAAATAAGGATAACGGGCTACCAGCGTACGAAGTTCGTACAAGGTATCCCGATTCAACGCCTCGGGATGCTGTATCCATTGTTGCAAATGTACAGGCGTCATTCCTTTTATTACCAGTTAGCTACGGTTGCGTTAAAGATTTGTTCTGTTATGTCTTTCACCATCAGGCTTATCAATTCATCTTGCACTTCGGTCAGCAGCTTAGAAGAATCATAAGTTTGGAAAGCAGAGAATTGCTGATCCGTGAAATCATCCTTATGATCCGTATTATTCACAAAAGTAACTTTCACAGTCAAAGTAACTTTTACCTTTGAAGAATATCCACTGGCATCCACCGCTTCGTTATATTGATTATAACCGGTAATCTCACCATCAATTTCAAGATCGGCGTTACTATTGACCAATGACAAGCGTGTCTGACGCATGAACAAGTCTTTCAGACTCTGGTTAAATTCAGTAGCCAACGGGGCATATACATACTCTGCACGATTTTGAAAATCCGCTATCGAAATAGTTTTTACTTTAGAGTAGTCAATCGAACTGATCGGGGCAAGTCCTATCTTAATGCTACACGAATTTACTACCAGTAAGATGCTCAACAACAAAGCTGTCGAGGCTATTTTTTTAATCCAATCCATATTCTTTAATCTTTCTGTATAAGGTACGCTCGGAAATATTCAGATCCTTTGCCGCACTCTTGCGTTTACCATGATGCTTTTCCAAGGCTTTCCGTATCATTTCTTTCTCCACCTCATCCAGCGAGAGAGACTCTTCTACATACTCTTCCGTGTCCTGTATATCTTCATCAATGTTGTGGGACGGCTTTATGGAAGGATGAATAATGGTAGGCACGCTCGGAGAAACAGGAGTCACTACGGCAGGCGGTTGGGCATAATAAGCAGCAGGCACAGCCGAAGCGGCAGTGTTTCCACGTTCGGTCATAATCTCATGTACCAGCTTTTTCAGCTCCGTCACGTCCTGACGCATATCGAAAAGAACCTGATATAAGATTTCCCGTTCACTCTCAAAGCTCTTGTTTTCTTTGACGCCGAATAAAGCAGGTAGCCGCTGTATCGTATTCTGTTCCGGCAAATATCCTTTCAATATAGAAGCATTGATTTCACGGTTGGTTTCAATAATGGAAACCTGTTCCGTTATATTCTTCAATTGCCGCACGTTGCCGGGCCACGAGTAGGAAATCAATAGCTGCTTGGCATCTTCCGTCAACTGAATGGCAGGCATACGATATTTCTCGGCGAAATCCGAAGCAAACTTACGGAATAATAGAAATGCATCCTCTCCACGTTCACGCAAAGGGGGTATCTGGATAGGCACAGTGTTCAGGCGGTAATACAAGTCTTCACGGAAACGTCCTTCGGAAATAGCCTGTGTCAAGTTTACATTGGTAGCTGCCACAATGCGTACATTGGTCTTCTGCACTTTAGATGAACCGACTTTTATGAATTCTCCGCTTTCCAGCACACGGAGCAGGCGTGCTTGCGTAGGCAAAGGCAACTCTCCCACTTCATCCAGGAAAATCGTTCCACCATCCGCCTCACCAAAATATCCTTTCCGTTCACCGATGGCACCGGTGAAAGCCCCTTTCTCATGACCGAACAATTCCGAGTCAATAGTTCCTTCGGGAATGGCACCACAGTTCACCGCAATATACTGACCATGCTTACGCCGACTGTACTGGTGAATGATCTGGGGAAAACTTTCCTTACCCACACCACTTTCTCCGGTTATCAGTACAGACAGATCGGTAGGCGCCACCTGTATAGCAACGTCTATCGCACGCATCAATGTTTCATTGTTGCCAATGATGCCGAATCGTAACTTTACTTGTTGTATTTCCGCTTTCGTCATTCTACAAATCTTCTTCCACACTATCGAGTTTCAGCTTATCGCTGTCATCACGCTTTTCGTAATATTGTTTTCGCAAAGGGTTGGCATGTGCTGCTTTATCACGCAGGCGATTACGGAACACATCGATAGCCACATAAATAGCCTGACGGAAAGAATCTTCACTCGCCAAACCTTTTCCTGCAATATCGTATGCAGTGCCATGAGCCGGTGAAGTACGTATCACAGGCAATCCGGCAGTATAATTCACACCTTCGTCCATCGCCAGTGCTTTGAACGGTGCCAGTCCCTGATCGTGGTACATGGCAAGCACACCGTCAAAATGAGTGAAATTGCCTGAACCCATAAAGCCGTCAGCCGGATACGGTCCATAGCACAAGATGCCTCTGGCAGACATCTCTTTCAATGCCGGAATGATAATTTCTTCTTCTTCTTTTCCCAGCAGACCTTCATCTCCCGCATGCGGATTCAGAGAAAGTACAGCAATGCGCGGTGCATCGATAGCGAAGTCCTGTTTCAACGACTGGTTGAAGATAGCCAGTTTCTCCTCTATCAGTTCCTTCGTTATAGTCGAAGCAATCTGGCTGACAGGGATATGCCCGGTAACCAATGCCACCCGGAAATCATCTTTCATCAGAATCATCAATGACTTGGCACCATTGCCCAGTCTCTCTTCTATATATTCCGTATGACCGGGAAATGCAAAAGTTTCCGACTGAATGGTATGCTTGTTGATGGGAGCTGTGACAATCACGTCAATCAATCCCTCTTTATATTCCTCGATAGCTCTTTCCAAAGCACCGAGTGCAGCCTTTCCGGCTTCAGGATCTGCCTTTGAGAATTCTACTTTCACTTCATCATCCGTGCAGTTCACTACACTCAAACGGTTGTAAGCCGCTTCCGCAGCAGAGCTCACGATACTGAAGTTCGTCGGCAAATCGAGTGACTTGCGATGATAAGCTGCCACCTTAGGGGAGCCATAAATAACAGGTGTACACAGTTCCAGCATAACGGGGTCGGAGAATGCTTTCAGAATAACTTCATAACCCACACCGTTTATGTCTCCTTGTGTAATGCCGACTTTTATTTTATTATCTTCCATTTTTCAATATATATATCATTTTAGATAAGAATGTGCCAGAAATTCCAACGATAAATCTTCATCCGCAGATTACGCAGATAACGCAGATTGAGATTAAAACAAATCTGTGCAATCCGCGTAATCTGCGGATGAAAGTTATCTCTTTAATTCGTATACATTCTTACATATTATTTTCCTTGATCAGTAGCTTTACTCTGCTCTTTCGTCACGCCCAATGGAATCTCAGCTCCTGTCTGTTTATCACCCGGCACTCTCAAAGTGTAAAGAGAGGCTTCCATCTGGCGCATCAGATTACGTTTCAACTTATCAGGTGAATAGATAAAAGCTTCCACAACAATAATACGTTGGTTCACCGGATCCAAACGCATGTGCGAAACAAACGGACCACCCATAAAATCCCCCTTCATACGCCACAGGCCACGAGCTTCCAGCGCATACTCTCCTTGTATATTAAGAGGACGAACATCGGTCATTAAGGAGTCAGTTGCCATATACATGCCTTCTCTCGCTCCCGGAATGTTAGCCTTCATGACAGAGTCACGCATCTGCACAAAATATTCCTTGGTAAATGTATTTTTATCTCTGTACGGGAAAGAGTAAATAACAAAGTTCTGGTCGCCGGTAGCTGCATTCGTACCAGCCCAGAAGAAGTTCTCTCCTTGCTTGGTAGAAGAAAGTTCAGCAGGTACCCAGACATCACAATCAAACATACTCTTTACCTTTGTCGTCACATAATCATTATGCTTCTTTTCCAGTTGTGTAATCTGTCGGTTCATCTCCGCACGGGTAAAGAAATCAATGATAGTCTGTTTGTTCTCCGTCACAAACTGCTCGAAAGAAGCTTCATCAGGAGCCTGTATAGTCAGGATAGTTTGCGGAGCAGCATACACATCCTTCGCATATTTAAACTTAGGCTGGGTATAAATATCCTGTACATCAGCGATAATAATGTTACGAATCAACTTTAACGTAGCATCATAGTTAGCAGGAGAAGTGTACATCATACGGAAAGAACGTTCGGACTGGGGAAGCCCCGGTACATCCGTATCAAGTACATCATAAAGCGCCCTACCGGCAGGACGTTCCCACATAGCGGGATCAACCACTACCAGGATTTCATACGCACGACCACTTGAAGTCGCACCAAACACGCCTTTCTTACCGCCACTACATGCGGAAAGGGCAATTGCTACAATAGTCAGACTTAAATAAAACAGCTGCTTTCTCATATACTTACCAGTTAATGTTTTTACAAAACTACGAAGAATACGTATATCATCCGAGCCAAAGTTAATAATTTATATTAATTCTTGTTTATTCTCTTCCTGTTTGGCAGTGGAAAGCATGCCGCAAGCGGCAAATATATCTTCACCGCGGGAAGCACGTATCGTAGTAAACAAACCGTGGGAAGTCAGGTAATCACGGAGTTTAGTCATTGTTTCCATATCCGCTCCCTCCAGGTCTACACCGGGAATGGCATGAAAGCGGATGAGGTTGATACGGCAGTCCAGTCCACGCAAGAGTTTCAACAATTCCTTAGCATAGAGCAACGAATCATTCACACCCTTAAAAACAATATATTCAAAAGATAGTCTACGCTGTTTACTAAAATCATAGTTTTTTAACAAGTCTACCATTTCAGTGATAGAGAAAGATTTCTCAGCAGGCATCAGTTCGCGACGTTGCAAGGCGACCGGAGAATGTAAGCTGACAGCCAGATGACATTCCGATTCTTCTATAAAGCGCTGAAATCCTTTGCGCAAACCAACGGTAGAGAGCGTGATCCGCTTGGGACTCCATCCATATCCATAAGAAGCAGTCATGATTTCCAGAGCTTTCAGCACCTCGTCCAGATTATCCAGAGGCTCGCCCATGCCCATCATCACCACGTTGGTCAATTTATCCCGCTCGGGAAGAGAATTTATCTGATTGATTATCTGATTGGCAGTCAGGTTGGCACTGAAGCCTTGCTTACCCGTCATACAGAATTTACAGTTCATCTTACATCCCACCTGAGAAGATACACAAAGTGTGGCACGATCTTCATCGGGAATATAAACCGCCTCTACAAAGTTCTTATCACCTGCCCGATACAAGTATTTCACCGTACCGTCTGTGGAACGCATAGCTTCCACAGGTGCCTCCGCTCCGACTTCGTAGACATCTTTCAGGAGATCCCGATGTTTCAGCGACAAGTTGGTCATATCGTCTATGGAGTTCACTTTCTTGTCATACAGCCATGAAGCAATCTGTTTGGCGGAAAACCTGAGCATTCCCAGTCTTTTCACCACCTCCTGCAATTCAGTGAGTGTCAGTCCTAAAAGAGTTTGTTTCGGCATAATTATCTATCAATCTTTCCAGTTTATCTTTGCAAAGGTAGGAATAAAGTTGCACAAAGGCAATTGCAGGCGCAGAAAATGAGACACAGGGATAAAGAAAAAGCCGCCTGATATTCTATCAGACGGCTTTTCATATCTCAATTATCGTTATTTCTTAGAAGAACAGATAACGGTCATCTTTCACATCAGCTTTCAGATACAAGTCGTTGAGGAACTGGCTTGCCATACGGGCATGCATATTCTGCAACGTAGTTTCTTCTGTTTCCTGATTGAAAGTTTCGTTCAGTTTATCTTTTGCATACGGTTGAAGAACAAATACACCGCCATTACCCTTTATCGGAGCACTCAGTTGGTTCAGTTCGGCAATCGATGCATAAGCGCCTACCAGCGGTTCGCTGGCACGTAGTACCGGAACATAAGCGGGAGCTGCAAAAGTTACGTGTTTCACTGAATCGCTTACTGCTTCAGGCATAGCTTTAAATTGATCGAATGAAGTAGCGCCGGCAGCCTTTATTTCAGCCATAATCTTCTCAGCCTTCTTGTCACGCAGTAATTCAAGTCTCAGTTGGTCTTTCACCAAAGCCAACGGACGGTAACCAGCCGGAACAATAGCAGAAACACCCACTACCAACATACGGTCACTTTCGCCACACTCATACAAACCGGATACTTCACCAGTCTTTGCAGAGAATGCCCATCTCAAAGCTTCCTTAGTACCTCTGATACCACCGATACCATGTTCAGAACTATACAAATCGTTTCTATCCAAAAGCTTATAACCAGCATCTTCAGCATTAGCTACCATCTTCTCCAGTGTCGGGTTAGAAGCGATAAACTGGCTGAATTCATTGTATGCCTTGCTGTAAGTTTCTTTGCTGAACTCTACCGGACGTTTAATAACGGCTACTTTATATTTATCTTTAACAGCCTTCTTATCCATCACCTGTACAATGATATTTGCCTGTGCCAGGTTCAGGTTGGTCATTTCGTTCTTGCCAAGAGTAGTGATTGTATTCACATACTTCAGGTTGTCACCATCCAGCTGTGCACCTTCGTAGTTAGCAGAAGAAATCCAGGTAGCCTCACCGGTCTGACCATACTTCTTAGCGATTTCAGCAAAGTCTGCACCACCTTTGATGGCAGTATAGATACTGTCAGCCAAAGTTTTTGTCTTTGCAGCATCTTCAGCAACCACCTGTATCTGACGGTACTGAATAGAGTCTGCCATTGAAGCAGTAGCCAATTTCTTGAACGAGTTGATCGTATTGTCAGTCGCATTGTAGTAAGGACCATATACACCACCTACTGAAACAGAGTCCAGACGAGCAGCCACATCGGTAGGCAATGCCTTAGAAGTATAATACAGATCAATGTAAGGAACTTCAGAACCGGCAGCACGAACAAGTGTAGAATAATCACCCGGAGTACCTGCAAGTTGTTCAGTATATTCCATTACTTCCTGTTGGATAGCATCTCTGTCTTCAGGGCTTGCAGTTACTTGTACATCAATAAACTTGATGTTACGAGTTTCCACATATTGTTTGAATTGCTCTTTCTTCTTGTCATAAGCTGCTTTCAGATCTGCATCTGTGATGGTCACTGTAGAGTCTACGATTGAAGAATAAGGAATGGCAGCCAGCAACATATCAGACTGATCCGCTCTTGCATTGAAAGCATCCTGAGCTTCTACCGGATTAGAGAAAAGAGACTTTGAAACCAGAGCCTGATATTTCTCAGCCAGACGAGTCTGAACCAATTGTTTCTCAAGGAAAGACCAGAACTTATACATAGACTGATAATATTCTGCATACTGTGCCGGCATCTGCGCTGTGTTCATTTTAGAGTAATCTACGAGGAACTTCTTCAACATATCTTTGTCGAAAGCACCAGTTTGCGGATTACGGAACGGGGTCTGCTGCAACATCGGGTGTACGCCTGCATCAATGATTGACTGGAGTTCTGCTTTAGAAACTGACAAACCAAGTTTTTTTGCTTCGTTTTCAATCAACTTATTGTTAACGTAGTTTCTCCAAACTTCATCTTTAATCTGATTGTTTTCTTCATCTGTGAGTGCACTTGTTCCTCTGGAAAATTTCACAACTTCAGTATATTCTTCTACCAAGCTCTGATAATCCTGAGCGGAAAGTGACTCTCCGTTAACCTCTCCTACATCATGTGACTGGTGTGGCTGCAATACCTTCCATGCGTCTCCCGCAATGAAAGCGAACAGCGCCAAACCAATAACAATCACCAATAAGGGTCCTTTAGACCGAATGTTTTGTAATGTTGCCATTTTAGTTAATATGATTTATTTGTTTATTATATTTTCTCCAAACTTCATTTTAGCGCACGAAGATACAAAAAATGCTAATACGCATCTATTTATTCTTTAAAAAATTACGCCATTCTGCTATTATTCCACCACTTTAAGACGTACCAGCTCTATTTTAGTGGCTGTAACCTTAATAATTTTGAACTGAAATTTATCAATCGTCACTACTTCATGCAATTTCGGGAAACTCTGATAACGGTTCAGGATCAATCCACCCACTGTCATATAATCATCTTCTTCCGGCAGATCCAGATCAAACGTCTCATTAACCTTTTCTATTTCCAAGCGACCCGAAAGCACATATTCGTGTTCACCAATCTGCTTGCACACATACGAAGTGTTATCATGTTCATCCTCGATATCACCGAATATTTCTTCTACCAGATCCTCCAGCGATACGATGCCGGACGTACCGCCAAACTCATCCACCACTACGGCAACCGTTTTCTTCTGCTGCATGAAGAGTTTCATCAGTTTATGCGCTGCCATGGTTTCGGGCACAATGGGCACTTCTTTTACATTATTCCGCCAATCGGCAGGATTGCGGAACATTTCGGACGAATGGATATACCCTACCACATTATCTATATTGCCGTCATACACTATAATCTTGGAGATACCGGACTCAACAAAAAGACTTTTCAAATCTTCCAGAGTGGCAGTCAGGTCAACGGCTACAATTTCCGTGCGGGGTACGATGCAATCGCGTATTTTAATACTGGAGAAGTCGAGCGCATTCTGAAATATCTTCACCTCGGCATCCAGTTCTTCTTCATCTTCGGCATTATCGATACTGGACTGGACAAAATAATCCAGATCTACTTTTCCAAAAGCCTTGTCCGAAGCTTCTTTATTGATCTTCATCCCGAACAGACGCAAGAAAAGGTAAGATAATCCGGAAGCCAGCTGAGACACAGGGTACAAAACGATATAACAAATCAGTAGCGGAAAAGCGCATACTTTTAATACAAGATTGGGGTTAATCTTGAATAAGGTTTTAGGAAGGAATTCACCTGTTACCAGGATAATAAGTGTAGAAATGACTGTCTGCAACAACACTTCCACAAAATCATTGGAGATCAAATCGCCCAGGAGATGGACTTTGATAACTTGCGCCATGAGGATACCATAAATAACCAGCGCAATATTATTACCTACCAGCATGGTAGATATGAAGTTATTTGAATTACGGAAGAAATAAGAAAGAATGCGAGACGTCAATCCCTCCTTACGTTCCATTTCAAAACGTAGTTTGTCTACGGAAACAAAAGCAATCTCCATACCCGAAAAGAAAGCGGAGAAAGCCATAGTAATCAATAAATAAATATAGGTATCCATAATTTACGGTTTGATACTATCTTTCGGCATACTGTCAGTTTGCACGCTGTCTGCAGGAGCTGTGGCATCATCATCTACATAAAAGATGCCCTCCGGTTTTCTTATTGTATAAACGGTCATTTGTTCGTTAGAGTCGAAACCACGACCAGTAATGATCCTGTCCGGTTGTTCAATACGGATAAACCGGTCAGAATAGATCGTATGTTTATTCTGATCCCAATACAACAGGTCTGTATCAAACTTCTCACCTTTAAGATTTTGAATATGCACATTACTCATCAGCTTCCACAACTTTTGCTTTTCATAATAATATGCCGTATCCGACTTTATACTTGCATCTACATTGAATACAGAATCAAACTTTTCCAGATAGACCCCTTTTTCAAAAGCCCAGTAAGGCGGATTCTTCCGGTCAAAGACCAGCCACTCCTCCGTATTGATTCGATAGCGGGTGACGCCGGAATCAGAAATTAAAGTCATCACTCCTTTCGTATCCATCACAGGCAATGAATCACGCTCGGTTATGGCAGCTCCCATATCCTTATGCCGTCCGGAACAGGCGGAAAATAAAAGAAGCATAACCACTGCCCCAAAGGCAATGGTTATGCTCAAACTTCTACAAAATAGAACGTTACTTCGTTGTGGTAACATATTTATATTTCTTATCGAACCGTTGTGCTTTCACCGATCCAACCGCCTACCGTAACGCGGTCACCGGCTTTGATACCCAACATAAAGAGGTCTTCAGCCTTCGGTGTATAACGTGCATACGTTGAAATCAATTCATTTGCTTTATCCGCTACAGTGGGATCCACAGCTTTAGCGCGTTGCAGTTTGTCAATAACAACAAAATATGTACACTTATTCAAAGCCGCCTCATCATTCCAGTTCGGGCTGGAAGCATAAAGTTGTGCAAGCAAGATATAAGCATCACCATAGTTTTCTTTGAAACTGATAGCTTTTTGCAGATAACCTCTGGCCTGTGAAAGTTTCTTCACATTGAATAATGTGGCAGCAACAGCATAAGCAATCTGAGCTTTCTTTTCATTATCACTCTCCAAAGTCAACGCTTCATCAAAGTATTTGATTGCTGTATCATAATCACCCTTCTTATATGCCATATATCCGCATCCGGTAGCTGCATCAGCAGTCGGGTCAATCTTATACATATAATAAGAAGCCTGGAAGTATGCTTCGCTTTCCGTACACTTCATCATCTTCAAGATAGAGATAGCTTTCTTCAGGTAAGTAGAGTCTGATTGGTTCGCTTCAATTTTAGGGCCATAAATACCCTGCAAAGATTCACAATCAGCGGTACCACTATTGATGAACATTGCTACGAGGTTATCTTTCACTTGTTGCAAAGCAGCTTTCTTTTTCGCGTCATCTTCTGCGGCGATAGCAGCATCAGCGTATTCGGAATCAGTCAGATAATCCTGAATAAATTGTTCCTTATGATTAGGATCAGCTTTCAATTTGTTCAAAGACATATCCAGAAAATAGTGGAGGATAGGACCTTTAGAGCCACCCTTTTCAGTTTCCAGAGATTCTTTCAACCAAGCATAAGCTTGATTTACATCTATATTAGGAGCATAAGCAATGTAGTTAATAGCTTTATTACCCAAAACATCGCCTACAGAAGGAGTACCTTTCAGATGCATAAAATCCGGAGTATATTTCATTCTCAAATCAAAAACCTCCATCAGTTCATCAAAATACTTCTTGTAATCAGCAGAATTACGGTCCTTTATATCATTCAAGAAAGATGTTAATATTTTAATACCATCCGTGTATGTATAATACCGCAACGTAGGGCAATCCTTCAGAACTTCTTTCCACGGCAAGTAAGCATCTTTAAAGTTATTAGCTCTTACCGCTTCATGAGAAATACTACTGTTCTTGTTACAATCTTCCTGTGCCAGGACACTGGTTACTCCACCCGAAAGGAGCAAGACAGCTACAAGCGTTTTAATCTTCATTGTATTTAAATTTTAGTTGTTATATTGTCTATTCTTCACTATTCAACTTTACGCTTCCAGAACCAACGTTCATTGAATGTCACGCCAATGCAAAGACGCAATGTATTCTCGTTCAAGAATTTGCTTTCCGTGCCTTGCGTTCTCACATATTGTGCTGAAACACTCAATACGGAACGGCTACGTGGAAGAGGCAAACCGAAACCGGCAGTTACTCCGTATTCATTTGCAGCACGTACGCCATCTATCTTATAATAAGGTTTAGAATAATAAGCTCCCAAACGATATTTGATGTGTGAAAGATAACTTCTACCCATCATGTTAGGAATATATTCCGCACCTAAAGCAACTTTCACTTTATTACAGAACGCATCCGGGTCATTCATGAATGTCACACTGTTCCATTTCTGGAACATCACATCCGCACCCACTGTCAGACGATCATCGTACACATACGTCACACCTGCGCCCAGCGTCATAGGAATACCCATTGTCAGTATAGTGTCCTTCTGCGTTGTAGTATATCCAGTGTTCTGATTGCCCAGCTGGGTTTGTACATACGCATCATTTCCCAAATTATGTCCCGGTGAGAAAACGACTCCCAAAGTAGCTGCATGTTTCTTACCGAATTGCTGTGTGTACTGCGCTCCAAAGTCAAGTTTATAACTCGTAATTTCCATCCCGGTAAGCGTTGTCAACGGCATGATATTTGAGTTAGATGTAAATGACTGTTGCCGCGTATGTGTTATGTCTCCCCAAAGATACGAAATATTCGCACCAACGGAAAGATTTTTAATAATTTTAAAACCTGCGCCTATATAAAGTTGATGTAAGCCTCCTTCACCGGAATAAGTTGTACTGGCTGAGGAAGTCGGAGTTTCAGTGTTTTCCTGATAGTTACCCATTTTATATCCCACATTGGAATAAGGTAACAATCCTATACTCATGGCTCCTTTTTTTGACAGACGGAACTGCATCGTAATGTAGTCAAAACTTGAGTTCTTGGCATTCATCTTCACTACTCCATCGCTGAAGTTGGTGTTTTGCATAGAAATACCTCCGTCGAACATGAAAGTTAACGAGTCAACTGCCGTATAAGATGCCGGATTCGCGAAATTGGTCTGATATTTGTCACGTAAACCATAAGCAATGCCACCCATTGCCTTACTGTTACCTGACCCATGGTCTGCCAGTTGTCCGTATCCGTATCGTGTATAGGGAGAATTTGTATTATTTTGAGCGACCGTCGCTCCAGATAATATCGTGAGCAAAAGCACCAAAAGTGTTTGTCTAAATCTTGTCATTATTATAGTTTAAAATTCGATTTAATCCTTTCAACACTAAAAATCTGTCTGCAAAGATGATACTTTTTAAGTTTGTATCAAAAGAAAAATCATCCCCGCCCGTTAAAAAAACCAAAAGTTCAGGATATTTATGTTTCATAGCCACTATGTAACCAGAAATCTCATATTCCATACCTTTCAAAACTCCCGCACGGATGGCAGTTTCAGTATCTTTTCCCATCGGGAGTTCACGCCCTTCGCGTTGCACCAGCGGCAAGCGTCCGGTAAACTGGTGAAGCGCCCGAAAACGCATCTGCATACCCGGGGAAATATTTCCACCATGATAGCGTCCTTCGGCATCCACAAATTCGTACGTAATGCACGTGCCGGCATCTATCACCAGTATGTCTTTTCCGGGAAATTGTTCATTGGCAGCCACTACGGCAGCCATACGATCATACCCCAGCGTCCGGGGTGTTTCATATAGATTCACTACCGGGAGTGGAGTCGTTTCATTCAGCCAAAGCACAGGTATGGGAAGTAATGCCAATTGTGCCAGCACTTGCTCGCTCAAGTCGATGACCGTGGCAACAATTGCTTTTTCAAAGTGATATTTACTATAGATGTCCGACAAATGCTCCAAATTCCGATTAGAGTCATACGCCACTTCCAATAGTGAAACACCATCAAAGACAGCTACTTTTGCCACCGTATTTCCTATATCAATAACCAGGTTCACTGAATGAAGATTAATTTTCCGGGCACAAAGATACGACTTTAATTGAATTTGAAAGCTGTAGTCGACATTTTCCTTACTACATCAGCGTAGTTTATCGCAAACTTATTTTTCTTTTTCCTCGCTAATACTCGTCATTAGCATACAGGAAGTCGAATGTAGCCTGTTTATAGTCAAATATTTCTTCTGGTTTAAAAAATCTTTTCAATTCCGCTTCAGCCGCTTCGGGTGAGTCGGATGCATGAACGATATTTTCCTGGAAGCTCATACTGTAATCTCCGCGGATGGTTCCGGGAGCTGCCTTCCTGCCATTGGTAGGGCCGGTCAAAACCCTCACCGCTTCAATGGCATCTACCCCCTCAAAGCAACACACGATAACCGGACAGGCCATCATCGAATCCTTCACGCGCTGAAAGAAGGGTTTCGCACTTAAATGGGCGTAATGCTCACTGAGCACTTCATCCGTCAACTGAACCATTTTCATTCCGGCCAGACGCAAGCCTTTACGTTCGAATCTGTTCGTAATCTCACCTACCAAGCCTCTTTGGAGGGTACATGGTTTCAAAATAACCAGTGTTTTTTCCATCATAATAGTCGGGTCTTTTTAAAGTTATATATAAAGGTATCCTTTTCAGTAATTCTTCCAAAAATACTATTTTTCTTGAGAATAGCACTCGGTTGGAGTCTTTTTATGTAAATTATTGGATGACAAATACAAATGTAAACATATAAACGAGTAAGGCGCAGTACATATTACTCAACATATTTACCAAACTTCAAGCCAATAAACAACAGAGTTTTTATAAAAAGCTACCCCCTTAGTATAGCCATGTTCCCATCCTTTGGGTAACACCTCCTATTTTATGCACCGCGCGAAGCTTTACTCCATCCGCACCATAAGTATAAGTGATGGTACTTCCATCTGAGAAACTGACCTAACTGGCAAATTTAATAAATTATATTGAATTTCGATTCCCTTATTCAAATCTTTTATTAAGCTGCCATTGGCATCATACGTATATTCAATAGCAAGTTTGGCACCCGTAGCGTTTCAGTCCAAGGATATTGCCGTTGTAACATCTCATGCCGTTCAAGCCGTCCGTATTGTAGAACAGGGAGGAGAATAAATATTCCCTGCCTCTACCCATATTTCGGAGTTAAGAGACAGGGGATATCATACCAACAAAACCATCATTGAATCCTATAAATGAAATCAATTTGCATCCCATTCATTATAGCTACCGTCTAAATCTTTCAGACTCTGCTTTATCCCCCTTCTATAAAGCCAATCTACAATATAAGAGCCATCTCTTATACTAATTCTTATACTAAAAAGGCCAAAAAAGTCACTATACGGAATGGAACACCTTGTATATGTTCCTTTTTCATTACAAAAGTAAAAAGTCGAGTCACGAAACAAATCGTATAATTTATCCCAAGGATTCTTTGTCAGCGATCTAAAGAAAGCAACATTATTCGCACTCTCAAAATAAAGATGTTGTGTTATCGTATCTACAATATTTAGTTTAAGTGTATCTTTTCCATTTAATACTGCAAAAAAGTCCTTATGTATACTATCTTTGTTTTCTTTAAAATACTCATCTAAAACATTGGAATAATATATTTCTCCATCAATGCGTTGGATATGATTAATAAATGTTCCTTTGGGAACATATGAAGTATCCACAACTAAAGAATATGAAGCCAATATAAAGCGTGGTAAATGGGTCGAATCATAATCTTCGAATGTATATTCCAAGAGTTGAGGAAAAGAATAATAACGATAAGTGAGGTAAGACTTATATGTTGCAGAAACTAAGGAATGTTTCTTCCCATTTTTAGACACCCCTATATACCATATTTCATCATACACAGGACCGGTTGTTGTATCATTCGGATAATCCGTTATCTCAATCAATTTTTCTTTGGGCATATCAGTTGATTCCATAGGATTCATTAAACAGATATACCTGTCCTTGTACTTTATCACTTTCTCCGGTCTTTCCAAACTCCCTTCCACCAATGGAGAGTTAGCCGGTGTTATCATATAGATAGAACCGATGTCATTCGATGGTTCCTCATACATAATGATATACTTCGCAGGAAAAGAATCTTGATCAATCATACGCTTAACTTCCCGTAAAGCAGTAGAACGAGCAGGGGATTCTTTGCCGGGTTGACAACCCGGCAAAGAAATAAGTAATAATATTAATAATACATTTCTCATACAAGCTATTTTTTTAGTCTGTCTTGTATATACTTCTGCAAATCTTCGATCGTATTTATATGAATAGTTGTTATATTGCTTTTCTTTGAATTATAATCATGCAACGTTCGGTCCCTCTTTAAATAAACTGCATTATTTCTGCTATTAATATATTTCATATCAGAAGCAGAAGCTCCCTGGCTTTCATCGCCAGGATGAGAATGAATATCTATTTTTTTGCGACCATTCACAGCCGTCCTTCTTTTTGCATTATTTCCACTTTCCACAGAGCCTTCTTTATGGTCTGTAATAATAATAGCTGTCGGCCCATCATTTTCATTCTCATATACGTCCAATTTCCATTCAACAACACTATTATCCGCTGCAAACTTAAAGAGATTTGCAGCATCATGAATGTTGCTGGTTTGTCCATAAGTCGTAGTTTGTCCTTCTTTACCTTGATTTTCAACCATTCTAGGCATTAATTTATTATCCATTATAGTTATCGGCTTTCCGCTTACCTGCTTCGGTTTATGTTCTCCATCAAAATAATAAACTCGATCTCCCTTATCTTCATATTTTGTATTTTTCCAAAAAAACACATAACCATTCTTATTCACTACATAGTCATCTTTCCCATCAATATCGATCCTGAGAATTGGATTATTCTTACAATACGTGTAAGGGCTCACTCCATAATATTTTTCACTAGAAGGATCCATCACATGCCATCTTCCCAGCACCGCATCATACTCTCTCGCCCCATAATCATACCAGTTCAGTCCCTTCTTTGTATCCAGTTCCTTCCCGTTATACTTATAAGCCTGAACATCATTCCCGTTACTTAAGAAGACACCTCCGAAAGGATAATAGTAGTTGGCTTCCTCCATCCCACCGGCCTGATCAGTTACCACCCGATTATTTCCCTGATGATCTTTCAGGTAATAGTGATATTTCTTATCAGACAGAGAGACATATCCTTCTTCGGTCAGCAATTGTTTAGCCGTACCATTTTCATAGATCACATTGTCGCAGTAATCGGTAGTGGTAATAACACCTCCTATTTTATGCACCGTGCGAAGCTTTACTCCATCCGCACCATAAGTATAAGTGATGGTACTTCCATCCGAGAACTTGACCTGACTTGGCAAATTTAATAAATTATATTGAATTTCGATTCCCTTATTCAAATCTTTTATTAAGCTGCCATTGGCATCATACATATATTCTGTAGCAAGCTTGGCACCATCCTTGAATTCGAAGCCGTTAGAAGCCGTAGCCGTAGCGTCATCATTGACGGCTTTAAGCTGGTTACCATTTAATGTAAAAGACAAATTATCAATGATTCCAGTGCCGGATAATCCGGTTTGTCCGCCACGCCGCAAATGCAATAAATTCCCATTCTTGTCATAACTATAGTTGGTCGCGTAGCCCAGAGTTATTATGCCACCAATCAGACTTTGTGCCGAGGTGAGGCGTGACAAATTATCATAAGCGAAGTTATATCCATAAGTTTTGTTATCCCCCGGACATCGGCACACCATACGGGATACATTTCCATTATAGCCATAATACAATGATATATTGAATAATCCACCTGATGATATCGATTCTATCCAGTTACGTATATTATATGCATACGCCAACTTATTACTTGCCGAACCATGCAATGACTTGCCCGACAATCGCCCCAGTTCATCATAAGTATTGGCAGCAAGCGTAACCTTCACTCCATTCAACGAATGCTCAACCTTCGTCAGTCGTTCCGCATGGTCATAAGTATAGGTATTTATCTCCATCTGCGTAGTCTTTCCGGCCGCCATGTGTACATGCTTCACGCTTGCAGGTTTACCGGTAAAAGTATATATCGTAGTTGTTGTTTCATAGCCACTCAACAGATTGCTTGAAACAGTCTTTGTTACCCGCCCTTTCTTATCATAATAGTTGGCTGAATATAACTTCGTATCACTTCCTAAAACAGTAATGACACTCCCCGACAAGTAACCTTTAGCACTCACTGTTTCAGCAGAAAAAAAGCTGTTATTAAAACCCGGCAATGTACGGAAATCATAATTATCATAATAGTTCACCAAATACACAACCGGAGCAGTCAAAGCAAAATCGGATGAATATCCGCTGTTTCCTAAACCCGTAGCCGTATTGACGCGAGTACAGGTAACAGAACGAGCGGACGCTGTAGAAGTATTCGTATTAGCACATTCACCTTGCACAACCAGGCGGCTTAAGTCATCATACAAATAGAACATCCATTTTCCCCGACTTTTCTGATTTCCGTCCTGGGAAAAAACAAGACGATCATTCAAATCATAAACGTATGACACAGCATCTGCACCGGGCAACTTCTTCCAAACACAACGATTGCGCCTGTCATATTTATACTGGTAGGCATAAAGATTTAGACTGGCCGTAGAAATATTACCATCCATTGCAGGTGGCAGCACATAGCAAAGATTACCATAGTCATCGTACACATAATAGGTATCATGACGTACAGTTCCATTCAACTGACTAACCAATACGATATGTCCTTGCTTATCCGTAAATTGAGAGGCCGTGTTGCCGTCTTCATCCTGTGTACGGACAACATACAATTCACCGGTGGCATAGCTTCCCCCATTCACTAAGGTGCTACCATTTACCGAATAGTGTACACAGCTTAATGCCTCAGAGGAGCCATTCAGCATATAATCAGTGGTCATCGGTTTGTCACTCCACTTCGCTCCCGGGCCATATTGCGCCACAAGCCGATCGGACGGAGAAGCCTCGTACACCGACTGATTGAAAGGACGGGCCGTTGAGCCATAATTACCGGAAGCAGTCGAGGAAAAAGCAGACGCAGACAAATAAGCAGAGGATGAATATACGGGCAGCCAGTCTTTAACGTCCCGCCCCGATTCATCATACTCCGAAAGATCCAGCAGATTATTTTTCTGTGGAGTCACCTGATTATGCACGGTTTGGCACAAACGTCCCAAACCATCATAATATTTCACTACATCTAAGTAAGAACTACTGCTTTCATTCAGCATAGTACGCGTAACCACATAATTCTGGTTACTATTTTGCGCTGTAGCTGCACCTATCAGGCAAAGAAATGAAATCAAAATATATAATCGTTTCATAATACTATTTTTATATGATCATACTGCATTTATGGCCGGAAATGATATTGATATTCCTCCATTGTCTTTCCTTCCGTATCCTTTATGCGAATCAACTGACTATCGCTGTTATATTCAAAAGTCGTTTTGGCTTTATTGGGAGAAATTATGCCACTTGCCCCAATCAAGGGATGGTAAGTATAGGAGGTAATCAGGGCAGAAGGCAAAGCTTTATACAAATTATCTATCATATCCAGATACAGAGGCATAGAAGGAAGTATGCACGACGACATGGAAGCTGGATCCATCGTTAGCGCTTTTTTAACTTCTTCGTAAGTTGCCCCCTTGATTTCAGCCAGCAGGTATTGCCCCTTGTATCCCCACAAATATACAACCTTCTCAGCACCATCCTTATTGATATATACAGGGTTACCATAAATATCATATTTATTATAACTGATTCGTTTTTCGTACTTATCCGTACCTTTACAGTAATACTGATCTTCCACCACCATCCCGGAAGACAAGCTACTGCTATATCCTCTCAATACACTGTATAGCCGTTTATCCTTTTTCTCCATAGTCTGCTGTACAGGCGTGGTCAGATAATTTCGCGAAGTCAATAGCTGAATGGCACTTCGCTGGGATGTTGTCAGAGATTCTTTATCCGGTATAGTGTTATTACTGTAATAGGTTCTCTCCACCTGCTCCGCACCTCCGCTACACAAAGATGATTTACTTATTATATTGTACGGACGCTCCGTATCATAGACAAAAACAGACTTCTCAACAATACTGTCACTCGATTGATAAGTGGTTTTACAAGTGGACTTCAAGCGATGATAGCCTGTAGCTATATAATATGGAAAAGACTTTACCGGAGATCCATATACATCACAATAATTATAACTAGGGCAAGCTATCAGCTTTTCCATAAACTGACAGCTCGAGTAGCCATTCAGTCCGAATTGATAAGGGGTTACTATAGCTGCCGGCATTTTCATCTCAGACTTCTCATACATATTGGTCAACGATTGCACTTTCTCATAAATATTTCCCGATTTCCTATAGAAGTTTTCTGATAATAACCAAGGAATCGGATATAACATTCTATTCATTGCAGAAAGCAAACACTCATTATTCAATGAATAATCAGGGGATAAATCATCAAAAATGACATTATCATATTCATCCGGTCGAAAATCATATTGATAGACTTTTTTCCAATCGGAGGCAACTTCAGTAATCTTGCCATACCATACAGGATTTGTATTTCCCCGAACATTTGGAAAACCGGAAAATACAGAAAGCGTACGTTGGCGTACTCTGCAACCACCATCATCAAGAGGACATATATATCTGGTAGTTATCAGACTTTTCTCATCAGGATAATCCGTACCTATAAAATGCGCATCTTCATAAGTATAGTTTTTTACGATTGTCTTACCTGACACCGGATCATACAACTCAGTAGATTTCACACGTAACCCTCCACCTATTTCCTCTTTTCTTTTTACCGTAAAGCGGTGTGGTTCATAACTAATTTTCAATTTTCCCTTTGTCGGACTGAGCATCTCTGTCAATGAATATGTGTCCATATACGCAGCATTAGGCTTCCTGTTGGCACGATTACCGATAGTTCGGTTGACAGGAACATTCAACGAACCCGTGGTCTTCCGTATTTCAAGATTTATATTGGGAAGGTCAGCATCCCCGAAATCCGCTTCATTATAAAAACCCCACCAATCGAAACCGGAACGCAAATAACTAAAAGAACTTTCATTTTTGTAAGTAAACAGATAATTGCCCTCACCGTTGATATTCACTTTCTTCAGCAGGTTACCCGTTGTTGTATCATAAGTAAACTGTACATTTCTCACTTGTATGCCTGACGATTGTTTCACATTCAAAGAAGCCAACTTACCTGCTGAATAGTTTAAATCAATTAAACCGTTTGGAATAGTAATACTATCAGGAACCAACGACCTGTTTATATAAGAATAAGGGGAGTCTCTTCCTTCATTTATCTGGTATCCATCACCTCCAAGTATACGCCAAAAAGAACTGTCAGATCCAGTGGAGCTATCTATCATATCGTTATGAAAACAGCCAGCCAGCCACATCGATTTCCCATTGTCTAATACCGATAAGGTATGATTGAAAGTTGGGACATCTTCTCTTACCGATTGGTATGTGAACGAGATTTTTTCATTACCGGGGAAAATGATTTCACGAAGCATCCAACCGCAAAAGCAAGAACCATAAGGCTGATATTCAACATATTTTTGTGGACTAGATAAACCATGTACAGGATTCTTCTCCCCGAAGGCATACCGTATACCTTTGTCATCCAGAATTTCAAAACCATAGAGTCGTGTACTGATAAAGTTGGTAGAATTATCCAACTTAGGAGTTATCTTTAAAGGAGTATCCGATATCTGTTTCACTACATCCACCCCGTTTACACGTTGTAATATGAACGAAGCGTCCATACCAGGCATATTTATTTGAAAGACATCATACTGGCCGTCCATACACGGATAAATATGTCCGCGCTCATTCCAACAATCACAATCATTTGAATAAGGAGAAGACATATAGATATAGTCATCGCGTGTCAGATTTCCGCTGACATCTGCCACCGGATACACCTCATCCGGTTTGCCCATAATCGTCCGTGATATCTTAAATCCCGGAAACAAAGCCCAGTTACGTCCCACCACACCGACAGGATCCTGCACTCTTACTCCCGAAGAATGATACTTCAAAGTCAAGGGGAGAGACAAGCCGTAAGCTTCCACAGTATATAGGGGGATACTAATGTCAATGGTTCCCGTCGCATGAGAAATGGGATAACCCAGAAACTTCTGAAATACTCGGGAAGTAGGTGAAGGCGGTGTCACATCAGGCATCGCAGCATAATAATTGCCTTGTGCACATACCGGCAATACACCGGTGCATAGTATAATAATAAGTATAATTCGATATATATTTTTCATATCCATTATTGTTTGTAGTTTAATATCGTTTTCTGCAAACCAGCATCCGGATTGCCGGTTTACAGAAAATTAGAAGTCATTATCAGAGCGCATTACAAGGTCATCGCATTTACGCCCAGCACACCCGCTATCGCCGTTACCACCGCGACAGCTACTTTCAAGATCATACTCCATACGGATTTCTTGATTGCCATAATTCCACACCTCCTTTCCACGCAATTAAAAAAAATGATTGTCACAGAGTGGAAATCACAGTTCCCTGCTCACTTCGAAGCACGGACACTCCTTAATCCATTCTTCCGGCTCTATCACTCCGTCACCGTTCAGGTCCGGACTGAGGTCACGATGCCCGCAGATACGGACATTGTTCCGAAAGCGTTTCAGGAGTTGATGCACAAGCAGCCGGAGCGCAGAGCGTTGTTCAGGCGTACGGGTATCTTTGGCACGCCCCCGGACATCAAGACCGCCCTCATAGCAGATGCCTATCGAGTGAGAATTGTACTCTATTGAATAATTTAGGTAACCTGTTATGTTTTACTTATCTTTGCACTTGAGACATTAAAGAACATTGATAATGAAAGCAATACTATTAGTCAGGGTATCTACCAAAACACAAGACTTTGATGAGCAGGAAAGAGAAATTTATGAGTTAGCAATCAAAGACGGTTATTCACCAGATAGTATTATACCTATCTGTGAGAAGGAATCCGGTATTAAGCTATCAGAAGAAGAACGTGCAGGACTGAACAGAATGAAAGAAATAATAGAAACGGACAATACTGTAAACTGTGTCTATTGCTGGGAGGTATCACGTATTGCCAGAAGAAAGAAGATCAACTTTAGCGTGTTGGACTATCTCGCTAGTCATAAAGTACAGTTGGTAATAAAGAATCCGTCAATACGTCTGTTTAGAGACAACGGTGAAATTGACGAAGGTGCAGAAATGGTATTCACTTTGTTCAGCCAAATGGCAGAAAGCGAAATGAGGACAAAACTGTTAAGGTGGAAGCGAACCAAAGACGCTAAACGTAAACAGTCTGTGTACACAGGTGGTTGGATACTGTTCGGATACAAGGTTGATAGTACCACAAAGAAATTAGTTCCAGATGAAGACAAAGCAAAGGTAGTTAAACTTATTTTCTCACTTTACGCGACAGGAAAGTACAGCTATGGCAGTCTAGCCAAAGAGTTAATTCAAACCGGTGTATTAACAGAACACACCCAATTTACAGCTAGAAAGATGATAGCTCTCATCTTAAAGAATACAGCTTATGCAGGGCTTCCTACATCATTAAATGGAATCAACAAATTAAAGACAGACGGTAACATTTACCCGGCGCTAGTACCCATAAGCATGATAGAACATTGCCAGAAGATAGCAGAAGACAATGTCGCCAAACCAAAGAAACAGTATAATAATTATTACTTTGGTAAAGGATTACTACGCTGTCCTCACTGCGGTGGTACTATGGTAGCGAAGAAGAATAACAATACATACCATTGTCAATACTGTAATAAAGGTTTCTACATTCAAATAAACCTTGTAGATAGTGTTCTTTGGTATAGTTCTATCGCTTTGTATGCCTCAAAATTGATGCACAGGAATGATGAGGACAGACAGCAGTATTATCGACAAATGAGACTATGCGACATTCGGATTGAAACGTCTAATACCAACATAAGAAAGATGGAGGAAAGGATAGAGGCGATAGAGTACAGGGCATTTGTCGAAGGGAAACTATCTGTCTCTAAGGCTGAAATGTACATTGAAGAACTCAATGGCAAGATTAGCCAGGAAAAGAAGAATCTGGATAAATGGCTTAATGAGAGAATTACCGTACAACAAATGCTGATAGAAATGGATAGTGAAGTCAAAGGAGTAAACATAGATACTGTAGCAAATGTAAAGGATGATGAAATGAGGTACAGTATTATTCATGAAATCATTGATTGTGCATTCATAGATAAAACAGGACCCCAGAAATACACAATGTCCATTTATCCTAAGTTGTGGAATCATCCAATCAAATACACATTAGATACAAGACATAATACTGTGTTTACAGAAGTAACGGAAGCACTTTACCAACATTCCATTGGTAGAGCTTCCTCTTATGAGGACGGCATAGAAGTACTTCCAGAACCGGAAGAAGTCAAATGTTATGAAGTAAGATTTAAACCAGTTCGAGATAAGAAGAAGAATCGTGAATACAATGTCAAGTATTGTCAAGAACATAAGGAGGAGAATGCGAGAAGACAGAAAGAGTACAGAGCAAGACAGAAGATAAGAAAAGCTAAGACACAATAATGCTGATTTCATTAACCTTCAAAGTCGTAATTCAGATAATATGATTATCTTTGGACATAATTTCATTAAAATGAGACAGAATCGTTCAGACCATAGCATAGAGTCTTCTGCATAGTTCTGTCTCATGTAAATAATAAATTAGAGTTAGATGGAAAGCACAGATTTACATAGTACACCTGTTCGCATTAAGGAACAGGAATTTATGTCCGACCTTTACCCAAATGGTTTGCCCACCGATACGATTATTGATAAGACTTTGACAGCCAAAGGTGCGACTACATGCGAACTAGATACGAAGTATGCAAAGCGGCATTCAATTATCATAGAACCTAATGTTCCTGTTATCGATGGCAAGCAGGTTAAATACCCGGAGATACAAGGAGTACATGAAGGAATTACGGATGCGGACATTAAAGCGTATTTGCAGAACAAATCCATTCAGTACAAGAAGATAGTCGCTACTCCAGAAGGTTATTCCAAAGTAAAGCGTGCGGTAAGGTATGCAGGAATGAATCTATTCGAAGACTTCTTCCTATTGATTGATGAATGCGAAAAGATCGTGCAGGACAGTGATTTCAGACCTGACATTGTTCTGCCGTTCTTTGATTTCTTTGAGTTTAAACGTAAGGCGATGATTTCAGCAACCCCACTATTTCCGAACCTTAAAGGATTCAGCAACCATTCATTTAAGATTATCAAAATTGTACCTGATTATGATTACAAGAAAGATTTAACTCTGATTGGAACTAATAATGTGCAACAGGAGTTCTTGAATCACATACTCCAAAGCGGTAACAAGAAAGCAGTATTCTTAAACTCACCTGACTATGCTAAAGTATTAATAGAGAAAGCTGGTATTAGGAATTGCAGTAAGATTTATTGTTCCGATAATGAAGACAACATAAGCAAGTTACAGCAAGAAGGTTACAAGGCGGCAGACCAATTTGTGTCCGGTGAAGTATTGGAACAATACAGTTTCTTTACGAGCAGATTCTATTCAGCGGTTGATTTGGAAACCCCTGACCGACCGGACATAATCATGATGACTGACTGCATCAGCAAACTGCAAACCATGATTGATCCTTATACGCACGCAGTTCAAATAACTGGACGATTCCGGAAGGGAATAGGCAGTATTACCCACATAACAAACTGGAACAGTGAACTAAAATTTCAATCACGTGAGCAGATTCTTAAAGATTTGAAAGATGAGGAAGAGTTCTATGACAGACTTGTAACTTTTAAGGAAACCTTGACAAGTAAGCGGAAAGAGCTAATGAAAGAGATTGAAGAACGTACTCCTTTTTATCGGTTCATGTTCAAGGATGACGAACACAGAGGTAAAGTAAATCCATTCTTGGTGGAATGCTACATTCAGAAGTTCCAAGTCGCTTCGTTCTACCAAAATTTACATAAGCTAGAACATGCTTATCGTGATACAGGACATTTCAATGTCTCATATCGGTATGAACCCCATGCAGAACAAGCGCAGGCAGTTAAATCGAAGAAAGTTCTGTCTCGTAAAAGAAAGCTAGAAATTTTAGAACGCTTACAAGTACTTAAGCCCAAAGGATTGGTGCTAATGTTCCTTTCGGAAGAGCAGGAACGGGAATTAACTTCATTAAGACGTGAAGCTCCAGAGTTATGCAGGTATTATGAGAAATTTGGTATTGATAAGATTGTGGAAATTGACTATGACTTGACCACAATGAAGCGACAGCTTAAAACGGAACATAAGAAGGAAATTTACTTTGTTCCGATAGACGAGATTTATTGTTTGTTTATTCTAGGCAGACCGTATTCAGAAGAAACAATTATAACGACCTTGCAGGATGTATTTAACAAATACGAACTTACAGACGACAACGGCAGACCATTGAAAGCGAAAGCTACAGATTTGAACAAGTATTTTAAAGTCTCAGGCAGGATTACTATACCGAATTCTCGCAGTAAAGGCTATGTGCCACTAGTGCGTAGGTATTCGCTTGATTAGTTGAAATGTGAGACAGAATCGTTCAGGAGTTTTACTTATTATGGTCCACACAATCCTGTCTCATTTTATAAGAATCTGTAGCTAAGGTCACTCTCATGTCTATTTACTTGTGTACACGAAAATACATTTAAGAATGAACCGAGCGCAGCGAGGGAATTCCGGCTCGGTCCTATTGATTCCGGCTCGGTCCTATTGATTCCGGCTCGGTCCTATTGATTCCGGCTCGGTCCTATTGATTC
>ENA-ORSG01000346-ORSG01000346.1-human-gut-metagenome-genome-assembly--contig:-NODE-346-length-45639-cov-7.267989_pt1 | contig 45639 bp, 62 predicted proteins | sample MGYA00242189_ERZ509156 | MGnify/ENA primary metagenome ERZ509156 (study PRJEB26280, sample SAMEA2338666) | human gut metagenome | biome: human gut; feature: human-associated habitat; material: faeces...
TCCATTTACCGGAAATTCCGGGTTGAAATATCGACACGTTCCGCATATCTTTTCGGGGCGTCGATTATCTGGGGCGCATCCGGTCGGAATATCCGGGATTGTCCCGGAACATCTATTTGTCTTTTTCATTCCGCCGGGTCGTATGTCTGTTTGAAAATATCGGGCTTACATGGGTAAAATTCCCCCTTTACGCCCTTTATGATATAATCCCCCGGTATGGCTTTCATATCGCCCTCTAATGTTGGTATTGTTATACTCATTGTTGCATTATGGTTGGGGGCGTCGTAAAAATCGCCGTCTAACTTTTTACCGACAAATTGTTGTACCTCAACAATGTTATATCCTGTATATTCGACCGCCTCAATAACAACGGGCTTTTTGCGATATTTCATTTGTTACCTCCTTTCCGGTTCTTTCGTTGGTTCTTTGCCCGGCGTTTGTTTCGGGGGTTCTTTTTCAAATCGACCCGTTGGATTTGTATTTTGGAACCGGGGAACATATCAGCAAAGAAAGCCGCCATTGCTTGCACTTCCTTTGGTACGTCGTGCGCCTCCGGTTTCTTGTACTCCGTTTTGCGTTCCGGTTGCTTTTCCATTTTGACGGCGGGGCAAACGTCGATAAGCGGGCAACCCTTACAAGTGTTCACGGGCTTTGCTTTCTTTTCGCTTTCGCAAATCGCTTTATATTTCCGGTCGTAATCCGCCGTTCTAAATCCGTGGTAATCGTCCCGGTGTGCGCTTGCACGTGTAAACATTTCCATTGCTTCAACCGCAATGCGGGCTAAAATAAAATCCGGGGTATCATTAAACGCCTTTTCCATTGAATTACGGTTTACCACCTCGGCAATCTCATTAATAAATTGTTCTCTGTTAATCATCGCTCTTTAATTTTTAGGTTTATATTCTTGGCAACGACACGTTCCGCATGATTGTTCAGATTTGAACGCCTCGCAATATCCGTTACCGTTTACGTCCTCATTCGTGAAATTGGCACAATCGCCGCATCCTTTGTTTGTGGGTTCCTTTTGGGTATTTTCGACGGGATTGTTTTTAGGTTCAAATTCCCGTTTAAAATCCTTTTCCGGTCGGGCGGTAAATCGTCCGTTCAATTCCCGGATAATGTACCAACTTTCCGGCACGTCAACGAATATTCCGTTGCCATCGGGAAAAGAAAACATTGCTTTGCCGTCCGGGGTTCGGGGCGTCGTAACCGTTCCGCCTCCGGTAAATCTCAATACGGCGTCCACATTGTCCCGTCTAAATTGGATTGCGTCAACCTCTAACAAGGTGCGACAATACCGGGTTCCCGCCGTGGCGTCCGGGTCAACTAAACGGGTGCGCATTTCCTCCGGGTATTCCTCCGGGTCGTATGAAATATGAAAAGAATAAACGCCGTGATTTTCGGACGTTCCTAACAATCGGTCGCCCAATCGTCCGGCAACCGCTTTTCCCAATGCTTCCATTGTTTCCCCCGGTATGGTTAATTCCGGTTGTACATCAACGATAAATTTATTGTCGTTTTCTGTAACCTTTGGTTCGACTTTTGTAATGTCGGCAATCATTGCCAACAAATCCCCATCAAAGGGGCTTAATTTACTTTCTTTCATCGCTCTAAAAATTATTTGTTATTACTATCCGGGGCGGCTTCAATCTTAACCCCGGCAATTGTTCCGTTATAATTAAATTCTAATGTTTCAACCCCTTTAAATCCCCCGGCAATTCGTAACAACCGCCAATAAATTGTTTTCCGGTCGCTCCTATGGAATTTATCGCATTGCCTACCTATTCCGGGGCAATCTTCCCTTTTGATTTTGCAGCGAACGCAACGTTGCGTAAATATTCCGGGGTTGTTGTTGGCTAATCGTGCATCCGCCGCCGTCCATATCTCGGCAATCAATACCATACCCCGGTAAACGCAACGTTCGCCGGGGCTGTATTCTCTATTTGGGTCGAACGGTTCGGGTTGCTTTACTCTCATTCTTTGCCCGCTTCGTTTACATAGTCAAACAATGCGTCCAAATCTTCCTTTGCGCCTTTTACGCAAACTCTTACCCTATCGCCGCCCGCTAATGCAGTTTCGACAATCTCGCAATTATACCGGGGGGCGTTTATCTGTATCATTGCCGCCGTGGTATTCGTTACAAACTCGTTTCTTTCTTCCATGCTCTCGGATTTTTGAAGTAAATAAAATGCCTCTGTTGGTTCGTTCTCGCTTTGGCACGCCCCCAACAAAAGCGTTGCCAAAGATAACAATAAAATCTTTGCTTTCATCGTTTTAATTTTCTTTTAATCCATATAAACCGTATGCCAATGCCGACAAACAATATTTTTGCCTCAATGTCAACGTAACGGTCGTAACCGTTGACCGCATCCACGGACACGCCGGGAACAATAAACCAACTCTTATATTTCCAATATTCCCGGACGTAAGCAGATACGCCAACCCGTCCGATATGGAACCCAATTTGCGCCGTATGTACGTCGCCATTGTTGCGGATAATTCCAACTTGTTTTTTACTCATTTCCTTTTCTGCTTAATAATTCGTAACTCTGTTTATCAACTACCAACGCCCGTGGGTATTCGGTTATTACGCCCTTTGTGTACACCAAATTGTAAATACTCAATTGTCCCTTAATTGGAAACTCAACAACCCGGCGGGGGTTCCGCATCATCCAACCGAACCCCTTTGTTATTGACTTGCGTTTTTCGGGGGGTATGCGGGTATTTTCCCAATCCTCCGGGGTAAACTCGGCGACGGGCTTAACGTCGTACAACTCAACCAACCCCAAAGTTACCCCGCTTTCATATCCCGCAATTACGGGATTGGCGGACGAACAAACCATTAAATCGCCCCGGTACGGTGTGTTTTTACTTCGTACCTCAATACACTTTTCGCCGTAAACAATCCCGTTGTCCTCATACGCCGCCGTTACCAACTGCGTTGCATACGGGTTTTTAACGGTTAATGCACGCCAACGGTCGTGTTGGGCGGGGTTATAATCTTTGCTATTAAACTGCATATTTTTTTAATTTTTAAACCTCGGTTCTTGGTGTACCGGGGCTTTGGGTTCATACTGTTTTTTATCCTTTGGCGGGTTCTTTAATTGCCACGGCAAAAAATCGCCAAATTCATGTATCATATTAGTTTTTGCAATGGTCGGATATTCTTTGTTTTCGTCAAAGTCGGCGGCTAATATATTCCATGCCGCCCCCTTTGTCATACCCTTGTTACCCGTTGCCGTTTTCGTCCAATCCCTTATTCCGGCTTTCGCCTTATCAAACATATCTTTCAATTGGGCGTTTGTGATTGTTTCCGCTAATTTGCGGGCTAATGTTCTATTCATAACTAAACAAATTATAATTTGCCGGGACACAATAACCGGGCAATGTTTGCCGCTCAATCCCGGACGCCTTAACAAAACTATCTTTCCAATATATCCGGGGCGTTTTGTTTGGGTGCGCCTTCCAATAGTCGAACACGTCGTTGTAAAACGTCAATGTTTCCCGCTTGGTATATCTGCAACCACTTTGTAACCCTATCTTAAACAAGTCAACAAACGGGTACGACAAAGCAATTACAGAAAACGCCCGGTCAAACATTCCCACGGGGATTGGTTCAACGCTTGCAAAGGTACGGAACCCGTGGCGTTTCGCCCGTGCCAATGCGTTTATACGCATCCGGTTTGGGCTTGCTTTTGGCTCCAATTCGTCGCACCCGGTCAACGTGGAACCAATGGCAATGCGGGATTTATCCCAACCCTCGGACGCCTCGGCAAAGTCGATTAAAATATTGATACCCTCGGCGCATTTGCTCAACACTTTAACCGGGACGCCGTGGCGTTGACAAACGCCGATTGCTTGGCGGGTCAATCTTTGCGTTTCCGGCAATAACGGGTCGGTCGTAAACGAAAAGAATAACCCCGTTTTTTGCAATTCGTCCTTATGCTTCAACAACTCATTCGTAAATATATCCAATGCGTATGGATATTCTCGCAATGTCTTTTTCAATTCCGGGGTATTGCCTCCCAACACTTTTGCGCCCCTCCCTTTGCGCAAATAACAATACGTGCATCCGTTAGAACAACCAACATAAAAATTGGCGGCGTTCTCGGCATATTCCCCGGCTTTTCCTTTTGGGCTGTAAATAACCCGTCCGTTTATCGCTCCCATAACTCAAACAGATTAAAACGGTAAATCGTCCGACGGTTCCGGGGCGGGTGCGGGCGGTGCGGTTGGCGGGGCTTGCGTTCCGGCTCCGGTTGTTTTCGGGGTCAACATTTCCATATCGGTTGCGACAATCTCGGTAATGTATCGTTTCACGCCTTGCGCATCGTCATAACTCCGGGTTCTTAATTCTCCCTCAATATAAAGTTTATCGCCCTTTTTAACGTACTGATTGGCGACCTTTGCCAACCCGTTTTGCAATACAATGTTGTGCCACTCGGTACGCTCCGGGATTTGTCGCCCGTCCTTTGTGGTATAACCCCGTTTTGTAGTCGCCAACGAAAAGGTCGCAACGCAACCGCCGTTGTCGAACTCCTTAAAATCCGGGGCTTTCCCGGTATGTCCTAATAAAGTAACTTTGTTTACACTCATAACTATTTGAATTTAACACCATCCAACAAATACAATTTCTTATTATCAGACCAACCCGCCACCATGTTTAAGGCTTTCCGGTCGTCGTCATGCACAAACTCGCAATACCACGAATTGCCGCCAACGTTCGCTTTTTCTTTTAATCGTACCAATTTACCGACAATGTACTTGGCAAACTTGGCGTATGCGCTTGTTTCCGATATATGGATAACACGACGTTCGGCGTTTATTTTTGGCAATTCTTCGATTTGCGGGCATTTTTCCTCGGCGGGGTATCTTTGTACCCTCTGAAAGTCTTTTTTGATTGACGACCGGAAAATTGCCCCGTAATCGGGTTGCCTCTTTTTGGTTCTCATTTTTTATATCTCCATTTATAACCCTTATGCAAATTTCCTTTCCCTTTACATACCTTACAAATTGCCGTTGCCGAAAAATTGCCTTTTCGGGCGGCTTCTTGTATGCTAACAAATACATTTACAACAATACCGTTTTTTATTTGCTCAACCGCTTTTTCGTGGTGCGGTTTCGCTTTTTTTCCAATCCATTTAGATTTTGTTATTGGGTTATTCTGATTTTCTTTAACCGTAACCCAACGCAAATTGTCCGCCCTATTATTCGATTTGTCACCGTCGATATGGTCAACACATGGTTTGTTGTCCGGGTTCGGAATGAAAGCCGCCGCAACTAATCTATGAACACGGAACATTTTCCCGGTTCCATTTTTCCATAAACTAATTATTTTATATCCTTTCAAATATCCGCCTTTCATTAGAAACGCATCCTTTTTTAAGGAACGAACATTGCCATAATTAGAAATTTGATAATGTCCTTTGTAACCCTCAATATCTTTCCAAATTTGCATACTCATTTTTCATTAATTCAATCATTCTCATATTGCCGGAATATATACGCATTTTCGTTTTATCCCCATTCTCCCAACATGAATGATGTTCAAAACATAGTATATTTATATTTCTTGCATCATGCGCCATTTCGGGAAACGCTCCACGGGTCAATATATGCGAACAATAAACGGCGGAATAATTCCGTAACGGCTTTAAACATTCCTCGCATCGGTGCGGCTTATGCTCCCAAACCCAACGAAAAAAGCGTTCATTTGCCGCCATGATATTTGCACCCCGTCCCGTAATACAATGCCCGAACAATTCCCGTTGTATCTCAACCCTCAAACGAATATCCATTTTAAACAACTTAATGTCTAATAATGGTTGATAGCCACGTGATACAACATAATTATAACTTTCTCGGTCGTCTATAATAATCGTTTCCATACAAAACCATTATAATTTTTTGTTTTACCATCTAAGTTTTTACAAATACCTTTCCGTAAAAATCCGCTTTTCTTTGCTTCGGCAAATGATATATACGTTTTTATCAAATTTCCGTTCAAATCATATTGCGCCAATCCTTTTGCGGCGTAATGCGGTTTATTGTTCAATATGCGCTTTAGTTTATCAACCGTTACCGGGTTATTACTATTTTCCTTTGGTGTAACCCAACGCAAATTGCAAACCCGATTATCGGTTAAATTTCCGTTTATGTGGTCAACTTGTTGTTTATTGTCCGGGTTCGGAATGAAAGCCGCCGCAACTAATCTATGAACTAAAAAAACGTATCGTTTCCCGCTCCTATATAGTCCAACGGCATTATATCCGTTTATTTTCCACGGTTTCAACATAACATCCGTTTTAACACTAAAAACGTTTCCCGTATTATCAACACAATATCCGGGAAATCCTCCAATTTCTTTTAAATTTTCCATATTTGCCAACTTTATAAGTAAGCCAACATTTAAGAAAAACGGGGCGGGCTGTTGGCTTGCCCTTTTCAGTTGGTAGCTACTCCAACCTATCCCCGTTCATGCTGCAAATATAGCAAATTTATTGGTATTCGTCCCGGTCTGTCAACAAATACGGTTCCATACTCTTACATTTCCGCCGTTTCGTCGTTCGGTTCCGGGTCGTCCGCCGGGTCGTCAACGTTCGGGAACAATCCGTTGTCCTCTACCTTTTCGGCACTCAAACCCGGTGCGGGTTCGCCATCAGCCCCGAACAACTCCAATTGCGCCTTTTTGCCCTTGAAAAGAAATGCGTAAACCTCGGTTTCAATGTCGGCGGCAATTTCTTCTAATTCTTCCTCAAATCCGAACGTTTCCGTATTGAATTTAAGGCGGGGCGAATTGATTGCGGTTTTCTGATTGTTAGACACGGCAAACAACCCGGTTAAAACAACCCCTACGTTATCGTCTTGACCGGAAAAGGACACGCCCCGAACCTCTATGTTTTTCAACATTTCGTCGGCAAAATCCCGTGATAATTCGCTTTGCTTTTTGGTTGCTTTGAAATCGGACGTTTCAACCATTGAAAGAAAGGACGTAATATTAAAAATCCGTCCCATGATTGGGCGCAAACGGTCGAAACAATCCCGCAAATCCGGGTGTATGTCCTTTGCACTTTCGACGTGGTATTTGTTCGTGTAACTCTCATTACCGATTGTTTCGGTAACTTCATAATGTACGTCTAACCCGCCGTCCTTTAATGTCTTTACTTTCGACAATGCAAACGCCTTTTCGCTTGGTATCAACATAACGTTTGCGGCTTTTTTTTCTTCGCTCATTTTTTAATTATTTGATTGTTACCGGGAATACGCCCGGAACGGTTTTATAACTTAAAATTCTGTTTCGTCCAATAATTCCCGTGTCTTACTATTCGACGGAACCGCCGGACGTTCCGGTTCCGGGGTTGGTTCCGGGACGGGTTCCCCGGTTCCGATTGGTTCCGTTACCGGGTTGGGGTCGTGGAACTCAATATTGCGCCCGCCTTTGGGCTTTTCCGGCTCAAATTGGGCTTTGAGTTGTTCCGCCGGGTATTCCTTTTGCGCTAACTCAATAATCCCCAAATTAACCAATTCCGGGACGCAACGGCGCAACGCCCTTATATCCTCTAATGCGTCATGCGCCGGGAATGTTTCGCCGGGGAATAACTTACTATATAATTCCTCTAATTTGGGATATTTTCCCGGTCGCCCGTTTGAATACAATGCGCCGACAAACTTAATTGTTTTCATCATTGTATCAATGCGTTTACCCTTATGTAATGCGTCCTCAACATGTGCGTCGTAATATTCCCGTCCACAATAGCGCAAAACGTTTGCTTTTAACATTGAACTATCAAAGTAAATGTTGTGCGCACATACAAGCGGGGCGGCGTTGGCATCCGCTAAAAATTCGTCCACAACCTCGGCAAACGGCACGCCCTCGGCAATTGCCCGTTCGGTTGTTATACCATGAATTGCGGTTGTTTCCGGGGGTATCTCGTAATTATCGGGTTTGATAATATAACTTTTTTCCTTATCGCCCAACGACCACGCCAATTGGACGACGTGCGGGAATTGCTCAAAATCCGCATCCCATTTCAAACCCTTTGCCGGAACCCCGGTTGTTTCACAATCAAAGAAACAAACATCTTTCAAATCAAATTTTTGCATAACCTTAAATATTAAATCGTTAATTACTGTTTTCGCTCTCATTGCGGTATTTATCCCGCTTTTTTTCCAATTCCAAAACGTCCCGGTTTTCGTCTATATACTTTTGGACGTCCCGGTTACAAAACGGTTTTCCGTCCAACCAAAGCAAATGCCAATACGGTACGTTTTCCATCGGTTGCCCCTTAAATTTACCTTGTGGCATCGGGGATTTGTCATTTAATTCATTCATTTTTATACCTCCAAATATAATTATATGCGGTTTTTACTAAACCATTACAGCAATTAGAAATATTACTTCTATGATAATTAAGTTGCCGTTGTATTTCCATCGTAGTAACCCATTCTTTGATAAAATTACCCTCTAAATCATATTGCAAAACGGCTTTACCGCCTTTATTTATTTTTTTGCCCTTATATGTGTTGGGGGCATTATAATTATTAGAATTTTCTTTAGCCGTAACCCAACGCAAATTATCTGCATGGTTATTGGTTCGGTCGCCGTCGATATGGTCAACACATGGTTTGTTTTCCGGGTTCGGAATGAAAGCCGCCGCAACTAATCTATGAATTACCGCATTGTACTTTATTCCGTTTTTAGACAACGAAACAAAATAATATCTTTTCCTTAATGATGGTTTTAATATTTTTTCATTTCTTTTTCTATTCATATTACCGCAAATCTCATTTCTGAAAACAGATTTTACACGCCCGTAATTGCTAATTTGATACAACCCAACGTATCCGGGTACATCTTTCCAAATTTCCATATTACACTATTTTTATATTACATTTCGTTTGGGTCTGCAATATACAAATAGTATTCTTCACTTGCAAGCTGTTTTAGGAATTCGATATGCTCTATTAATTCCGCATTGCTTAACTCTGCAATTGTACGCAAACGTGTTTCGTATTTCCCAGTATCAATGTTTGGGGTTTGCTCATACATTATCGGCGAAAATTCCCGCAAACGTCGTTCGGTTTGTTCCTCTGTAAGACGTTCGCCCGCCTCCCAAATTGCGTGCTTAAACGTCGGTACAACATAGTTGAAATAATACCCTTTCAAAGCCTCGGACGAACCGGGGGACGCAACAATAAACCGGGCAATAATGCGGGAACCTTTCCAACCCTTGAAAAACTCGTTTAATTCCCCCATGTACATTGCCAACCCGCCGTTATTGTTTATTGTCCCCGTTGCTGTTATTTCTCGCTTTTTCATCGGCTATTAATTTTTTCATTGTCTTATTAAACGCTATCATTCCGATTGTATGGATAACGTCCCGTTCCGCCCGTGATAACTTCGTTTCTCGCTTATCCAATATCTTTGCAAACGTAACGACAAATTCGCCCGGCTCCAACAATCCGGCATTGTGCAACCCGTCGATTGGGTGCGCTTTCAAACGCTCGGTTGCTTTCAATGCTTTGCGGGCTTTTTCCCGACTTTCCCATATTTCCCGAACCTCGGCGGCGGCGTTGTCATAAAACAACCGCATTTTCAGAACGTCGGCAATTGACAAATCAGCCACGGCGGTTGGTTGCTCTTTTTCCGGCTCCGGTTCCGTCGTAACGGGTGCAACCTTACCGTTATTCACTCCATAACCGAACAACGCAAAATCCCCCTTTGTTGGGTCGTCCGGGAATATCTCGGCGAAACGGTCGGTTATCTCAATGGCTGTTTGCAAATCCGGCGTCCGACGTTTTACAAGCCCCAACCGCAATGCCTGTTTATGTACGTGGGTATCTAATGGAATGATTAAATTACGGGGGTCGCAAATCGTCCACAATCCAAAGTCAACCGGGGAACCGTGGCGGCACATCCAACGCAAAAACATACATAAGCGTTTGCAACCGCTTTTCGTTTCCATATCCGGCACGCCCTTAACATCGCCGAAAAGACGTTGCAATTGTTCCAACGGACGCCCGCCCGGTTGCGCTTGCAATGCCTTTTCCATGTTCTCAAACTTACTATATACGTCAAACAAGCGGGCGCAAAGGTCGTGGAAATCGGCGTATGTAAACGTTCTATAAAAATTCTCTTTACTGCCTTTGTATTGCTTCCATTCCGGGGCGGCTCCCTGCGTATCGGTTCCAACAATGTAATGATACGGCGCACCCTTGAAAATTTCCCGGTCGATAAAATCCGCCTTTTGGATTATCTGTTTGCGGGAACCCCACGCAATCCACGCCGTAACAAATGCGCTAATCTCAATATTTACCCGGCTATCGTAACGGTGCGGGATTTGCACCGGGTCGGATTGGATAAACTCGGCGGTTTCGTATTGTTCCGCCCAACGTTTCAAATTATCGTTCAATGTATATGCCATTGTTTTAGATTTTAAGGGGACGGAAAGCCCGCCCCCGGTTATTATTCGTTTTCTGTGTATTCCTCAACAACTAAATCGGTTTGTCCTCGCTTCACTTCCTCAATGAACCCTTGAAAACCGTTTTGTTTAGCAATGTCAATGATTGCTTGCAAACGCTTTTCGCCCAAACTTTCGCCCCTCGCAATACGGAATACCTTAACCGTCGGATTGCTTGCAATAATCAGTTTGGCGGCGACCTCCATAATTTGACTATCTGAAACTTTCCCGGCGACGAACGGCACGCCGTTTAACTCTAAACCGTCGTCCGTGAACGAAAGCCCGGCAATCGGTAATTTGGACGTTGCAATAAGTGTTTCCCTTTCCTTTGCCAATGCGCCTAATTTGTCCTCAAACGTGCGGGCGGTTTTCTCGGCGGCTTCCTTTTGTTTCTTTTTTTCCATGTAATCCACAACCAACGCATTGATACGGTTGTGTTCCTCGGCTTTTTTGAGTTGTTCCGCCGTGTCTAATTGTTCCGAGTTATTGGCTTCGTATTCCTCTAACCATTTGTCGGCATTCGCTTTACGTTTCACAAACTCCGATTTGTCATTTACGATAACTTGCAACGTTTCCTTATAATCGTTTTCAATGGCTTTTTTGTTGGCTTTCGCATCTTCTTTGGCTTTTTCCAACCGGGCGTTTGCCTCGGCAATTATCCGGGCAACTTCTTTTTCCTCGGCGGCTAATTTGTCGTCGATTGCCTTAATATTACTTTTTCGGGTTTCTTCCGCCTCTTTAATTCGTCCGGGGATTGCCTCCAATTGTTCAATCCTTTGTTGCCGGGCTTGGCGTACCGTTTTCGCTTTCTCAATCAACCGGGCATTTTCGTTTTGCTCTTCCATCAACGCCGTAATATCCTTTTTCTCGGCATACGTTTTGACGTCGCCGGGTTTCAATTGCTTTTCAGCGTTGGCGCAAATGGTTGTGTACGTCTTGACCTCGGCGTTGGCGTCCTTTCGTTTGTCCTTAACGGTCGTAACCTCGGCGTCTATTTCAGCAATACGGGTGCGCACCTTTTCCGGCAACAAAGCCTTTACAACCTCAATTTGTTTGCGGCGTCCCTCGGCGGTTTCGCTCCAACGGGAAAACTCCACGGCGTCAAAGTCTTGGTAGCCGAAAATCTTTTGCAGCATTGAAACGTTATCCGAACGCATCCCGGTTGTTTGGGATTTAATGGATAACGTCCCCCGTGGGTTGGCTTTGGTAAACTTTAATTCGACCTCGTAATTTTCGCCGTCGTTACCTACTACCATTTTTGCAAACCCTTTGTCCTCTCCATTTTTCAACACGGCGTCCCGGTTCCCGGTCAACATTGCGCCGATTGCTTTTAATAGGGTTGATTTGCCTAACTCGTTGTCCCCGGTAATGAAATATACATTACCCTCAAAATCTGCGTTGAACTCTTTGATAACTTGAAAATTCAACAATTCCAATTTCTTAATATACATCGCTCTTAAATTTATTTATTCCCCGGAAATCGCCGGGTCGTTATGTTCCCATTTATATCCGTTGTATGTTTTTCTTTTGCCGTTACATACTTGTAATATTACATACTTTTGCCACGGAAAAACACACGCATCTAAAACACTATTAAAACAAACGATATTACCTAATTTATCTATCCGTTTAACAGGATATAATTTTGATACACGTTTCACGTTCTCAAATTTTAGGTTTTCCCCAATAGTACACCAACGTAAATTATCAACATGATTATTTAATTTATTACCGTCGATATGGTCAACACATGGTTTGTTTTCCGGGTTCGGAATGAAAGCCATTGCAACCAACCTATGAACCCGCATAACTTTCAAACTATTAACTTTTAGTTTTACAGTCATATAACCACCGTTCAAATAAGGCTTTATTTTCTTATCATTCTGCATTATATTGCCATTTTTATCAACATAACAATCATATTCGATTAAGTATTTACCTTTTTCCATGCTGCAAATGTATGTAAAATATTGGATATACCAAAACTTTTATCTTTTATTTTCGGCTATTTTTTTATTTTCCGCAATAATCGCCCCAAAATAACACATTTACCCACGCCGTCAAACTCAACTAACATATTACCGTTGCGCCCTCTTATACATTTACCATCAGAACGACGAACCGCCCGGCACGGCATACGTCGCAATTCCGGGCGGGTCAATCGGTCGCCTAAATAGATATAATCCATTTCGTCCATATCAAAACAATTTCATTTGTGTATCGGTCAATACAGCAACGACCGCATCAACTTTGCGTTCCCAACTTTCCAACGTTGCCAATTTTTCCGGGGTTGGGTTCCGTTGAAAACGTCGTTGGTTATGCCGCATCTGTTTTACCATTTCCGCCAAATCTTTTGCCGTTATTTTTTCGGGATTTTCGATTTGCGGGGCTTTTGTTTCGTCTGCCATATAAGTAACCATTTGAATAATTAAACGTCCCTACGGGCTTAAAATAAACGGTTGTGCATTTGTTGGGGCAAATTTTCCAAAACCCAACGGGGGTTATTCTGCAAAATGAACCGTCCAAAGTGCATAATTAACGTTGCGTCCGCATTCCACAACGCCGGGGTAATCTCCGGGTACAATTTCCCGGCAATATCCCGGAACCGTCGTTTGCGGTCTGCCTTTTCTTCCTTTTTCCCTTTGACCTTGATACGCAATTTAAGGTCGTTTTGCCATTTCATTGCATTAACCAAAACAAATGGTATTTCGGCGACGGTTATAATAGCTTTCAAATGCTCAAAGTTTTGCAACATCTTTTGAATGCGGTACAACTTACCCATGTTTGCCCCGGCATCCTCAACCGTTACGTCGTCCGGGCGAACGCTCAATTTTTCCAAAAAGATAATCGGCGTGCAAATCTCTTTGTAATAGTTGAGAAAATCCCGTATCTCGTTAATGTCTTTAGGCATCTTAATTGCCGTTGCGTTGTGGTTGGGTCGCCAAACCACGATACCCCCGGCGGCTCCGGGGTCAATCCCAATAATACAATCTATTTTCATTTTTCAAATTTCAAATAATGGTAAATATAAATTTCGTCCTTAATCATTCGGTCGAACGTCCGTTTAATCTCTTTACGCCGGGCAACCTCAAAGGCTGTATAATCAATTTCCGGGCTTTGGGTTCCTTGTTTACGAACGTGATAAACCGTAAATTCATTAACGAACCCACGGGCGGCACGTGCCAAAAATCGGTTATACGCTTCTTTCCGGTCGTCCTCGGTTTCTTTCACTTCATCCGCTAACCCAACGCCCAACAACCAATTATAAACAAACATTTCGTCGGTTAATCCAAACACTAAACGCCCGGTATATTTATAGCGCATAAAACACATTAAACAAGTCATAACCGATTGATTGCGATAATACCGGATTTGCTCCGGGCTTAACTCCTTTTTCGGTTCCGGCAACGCTGTATATGCTTTGCCGATAACTTGGTTTTGTTTCCGGCAATATGCGTTCAATACCTTTGCGAAATAATCGGCGTTGAATTGTTGGTAATGTTTCCGTTCGGCGTTGCCGTCCCTATCCTTTGGCAAATAGTCGTCTAATTCCCCGGTAATCAGCAATTCAAACGCTAATTTAACCTCGGATAATGTTAATTGCGAATAATAGCGTTTGAGCAAATCCAACAACCGGGTACAAATATACGTCCAATCGTCCCGGTTTTCCGTGGGAATGATAAACCCCACGTCCATTGCGATAAACCGGAACATTTGCCCGGTTTTGGCAATCAACGTTTCGTCGTCAATCTCGGCAATCTGTTTTTTTGTGGACGCCACGAAAATATACTTTTCAACCGGGGTTAATGCTTTGGCAACCTCCGGTAATTCAACCATTGCCCGGCGAACGTCAATTGCTTTTGCCGTTCCGCTATAAAGCAAAACGGCGGCGGATTGTCGTTTTTCGGGCAACGTTTGTGGCAATCTGTTTGTCTTTTCGGGTAATGTTTCCATGTTAATAATCATCTTTCAAATACTCAATAGCCCCGGCAACGTTCAATCTTTGCGTTGGGGCTTTGTATTCGGGTTTCAAATGCAACTTTTTCTTTTCGACGTCCCCCCGTATGAAATTGCGGACGGTCGCCAACCAACCGTTTTTAGTGCGCTTCATATTCTTTTGGTCGCTCCAATCGCTAACCGAATGAAAATAATAAACCAAATCGACCTTTTCAAATTCCGGTGTTGCAAACTTACTTTCAAACTCTGAATAATCCACGCCAACGCCGTTTTCAAATTTAACCATTTTGTAAACGTCGGAATTACGGAATAACGTTTTTTTCTCCTTTGGTTCCTCAACCTTTTGTTCTTCCGGGAATAATTCCCCGACAACATTGTTGTTGGGGGTATTCTCATTATCATTTATTGTATTATCTATATTATTACTATTATACCCTAAACTTTCGTTTATGGGTACCCCTAAACTTTCGTTTATGGGGGGCATCAACTTTTGTTTAGGGGTATCAACTCCGGTTAATATCCTTGCTGCCTTTTCGGTAAATGTTAGTAACTCGTAATTTTCACCAAAACAATACAGAGTTTTGTTATACAATTCGCAATTAGGATGTTTTTGTAAAATTCCGGCTTTAATCAAATTATCAATACGCTTTATCATGCCTTGACTTGTCTTTATATTCAATAACGGCATTGCTTCCAATATTAACTTGTGGGAAATCCAAAAATATATTCCCTCCGGGGTGTGCATCTTAACGCAACTTGCACAATTGGCGAAATCTTTTATAAAATCAAAAATCGCCAAATCTATTAAATCTAAATCTAAACCGCTATTAACGGCGGCATATTGGTTTATTAATATCGTGTATTTCATAATATTGATATTTTATAAACATCCGGTTCTGCTACGGGCTGAACTGATTTTATTAATAATCCTTTTTCGCATAACCATTTAAGGCAATCAATTACAGTGCTTTTGTTTATCCCTAAACATTTGGATAAATACAAAATACCCTTTGAATACTCGCCATATCTAACACAATAGGCGTGTATCATTGCATACAACATTAACTTATTACCTTTCAAATGCAATTCGTTAATCCATTTGTTTTTTATAATAAAATCCATAATTAAAATATAAAAGCCCGCAATCCGGGCTACCACACACCGGAAAACGGGCTTTGCGCTAAATAAATTAGCAATACTTTGCAAACGGTGGTAGTCGTTTGTTTTATCGACGCAAATATAGCATTTTTTATTCATTATCCAATTGCTTTGCAGGTTCCCACGCTTTGCGCACTTTCAAAACATTATCCGCACTTTCATTAGGAACCAATGAGACAACAGGAAAGCGGGAACGGTCTCCCGGCTTTTGAGTTGTGGCAAATTGTACGTTCAAATCAAAGATAATGCCTTTGCAAAATCCCCGTTCCTCTAACATACCGTCGAACGTTTCCCGGATTTGCGGAATTGTGGACGCCGTGCCCTTTGTAGCAAATTGCCAAACCCCGGCGACCCCACGAACCAAAGGAACAATAAAGTTTAGCGTTAATGTTACCTCCCAACCGTCGCAATCCGGTTGGCGGCTCTTTTTATTCGGGTAACGCTTCGTTATTGACTGCATTAAGTTTGGGTATTTCTCGGTTGTCAACGTTTCGTATTTCTTTCCGTCCCATACTTGGAACGTGTCGCCATCGCCCGCCGCAATCAATCGCCCGTCGTCGTCCCGGTATTCGTAACGTTCGTTACATACTTTTGCCGGGTCGTCGTCCGGGAAAACAATTTGTATTGTTTGCGGCTTTTCGCCGTATGCTTGCGTAAATAATCCGGCATACTTTCCCGTTGGTATGAAGTAATCAACGCTTTGCGGATAACCGTTTGCGTTTTTAATACCGATTTTTATTTGACCGACACGGGGCAAAATCAAACGGGATTGTTGCGCCTCCGGTCGTTTTATTCTTCCTTTCATATCTCAATCAAATTTCGGGGTCGTCGTTCAACATCTTTTTCCTACTCTCGTTTTTGGGCTTTTTAGGCTCATTTGCGGGCTTTACTTTCTTTTCCGTGGTATTGCCCCGCTTTGCAGTCGTTTTGCCCGTGGTGGCTTTCTTTTCCGGCTCCTTTGCCTTTTTGGGCGCACGTTTAACAATGGTTGTTTTCTTTGGCTCCTTTCCCGGTTCCGGGGCGTCCGCCTTGACTTTCTCGGCGGCGTCCGTACTTTCGTCCGGGGTCGCCTCCTTTGGGGCTTTCGTTTTAATCAATTCCGCCAACGATAACGATATTACGTTTTGCGTCAAATCCGGGGCATTATCCAACAATACCATACCATTAACCGACGTAAACGTATTGTCTTTCTTTTCGTCCTCAATCGCTGCAATCTCTAACAGATACGGGATTTTCCGTATATTGGGGCTATCCGTTTGTTCTTTCAGATTATACGACGGACGTTTGCGCCAATCTTTCGGGCTGAAATTGAAAATACGTGTAACGGGGAATTGCTCAAAATTGACGTTCCACATATCCCGGTACATTCCTAATTGTATCTCGCTTTCCTCGTAAAAGCCTTTGCGCCCGCTTTTGAAATCGACGATTGCGTTAATACGTTCGTCCCCGCCAATCTTTGCCAACATGGTACACGGGCAATCAATCATTCCGGCATACTTGTAATACGGATGCACTAACGCAATTTCAACCGCCAACGGGCGTACATCATAATCCAACACGAATTGAGCAAACGCCAATACGTCCTTTTTCAAATCGTCGGCGTAATAAATAAAGTCGTCCGGCAATCGGTAAACCTCTATATATTCTTTTAGTTTGCCTTTCAGCCCGTCCAAATCATAAGCCCGGTTAATTAATAATTCCTCAAATGCGGCGTGCATAAACGTACCATACGCCGCCCGTTCACCTTTGTATCGTTCCGCTTCCTCAATACCTTTGTTGGCAATCCATTGTATCAAGTGCGGGGCTTTGGGTAACGTTTGGGACAATATCGTTGTAACCGACGGGAAAAACTCCGGGTTCCCGTTGTCGTCGTATCGGTAATAATAGCGGTGTCCCTTACTATTCAATTGCCAAACCTTATACGGGGGTTCAATCAACGTTTTTTCATCAAAAAACATTGCCGTCATTTCCTCAACCGTCATGCCCGGCAATATCTCAAATATTCCGGTTGGTTGCTCAACCTCGACCGCTTCAAACGGGGGGATTATTTGTTGTTGTTCCTCGGTAATTTCCGGGAATTGGTCGGCGGGAACGGCTCCCAAATTTTCGACCGTCTTTTGTACCGGGTTTTCCGGTTTCTTTTTGTTCGCTCTCATTTTCTACTCTTTTTTAATTCTGAAAATCCACATATTACCATTACGGCACACATACCCGCAAACATCAATTGCCACGGGTTCCAAAATGCACCAATCAGACAAACAACGCCCAACGTTCCAAACGTCGCAATAATGGCTTTCGCTTGGAACCTATCGGAAAACATAACGTCCGCCATGCGTTCAAACCATTGTAACCCGTTATTCTTCATATCCAAACAAATAATTAGGGGTGCAATTACACATTTCGCAAATGATAACAACCCATTCCGGGCGTATCTGTTTGGTCGTACCGTTACATAAGTTAGTCATATTAACTTGTTGTGCGCTTTCGGTGCGTCCCTCCCATAAACGGGCGGCAACCTCTTTTTTATAAACCTTAATCCCGGCGGTTTGCGCCCGTGCGATTGCCTCGTTTACTCTTAATTTCGTCATTTCTGCCATTTCTTTAGTCTTTTATTGTTAATAACTCGGTTCGTTACTCTCTTTGTGTCCGCAATGCGTACACGTTTTTTCCTCCCAAATTGCGGTATATTCCGGCGGGGTCAAATATCCGTCGCCTCCGGTCTGTTTATATTCCCCGTCGGTAACTTCCATTTCGCCGCCGCACTCCGGGCAATCTTCATTACCCATTAAATCCAAATCCGGGACAATGAAATATACCCGTTTCAGATACACGCCCAACGCCTCGGAAATCGCCGCATAACAATTGGCGGTTTGTTCCTCGGTTACGTCCTCGTTTATTGCATCGAAAACGGAAACGCCCCAATTGTCCGGGTCGTCCTCAATAACTTTGTTTTTGAGTAATTCCGAAACGACAATTTCGGAAACTTGTTTGGCTGTTTTCCCGCTATCGGTCGCCAATCGTTTTAATAAATTGCTCTCTTTTATTCTCATATCTTTGCCGGGTAATCCCCCGGTGGGTTTTTGTTTCTGCAAAAGTATAAATAATATTTGTATTACCAAAAATAAAACCTTTGAATATTTTATTTGTTCACGTTGGACGCTTGTAATACAGATAAAAAGCACTAATTTTGTTGCACCGCATAACCTTACAACATCGCTCTCGGTTACTGCGTACCAACCCCCGGCGTTACTTCATTGCGTCGGGGGTTACTTTTACCCGCTCAATATAGATATTTCGGTATATATCGCCGTAATACCCGGTTTTCCTTGTAATTCGTTCCAACGTTCGCAAATCGTATTCGCCAAATACAACGTACTCATGTTCTAACAATTCGGCGTCTTGTAATGCAAACTCAAACGTAATATCAACGTATTTGTCGCCAACCCGGTTAAATGCGTGTTCTATGGGAATAAAAGCAAATGTTTTGCCCTCGCAATATCGCACCCGTTCCGGGAACAATTGGCAAAGCAAATGCGCATTCCGATAACATTGTTGCGGTTGGGGTTTCAGTATATCCCGGATAATCTCTAATTCGTAATCGTTAAACACGTCCGCCGCCCGGACAATATCAACACGTTTTGCAACGGCGATTGTATCGGCAAAATATTGTTTTTGCCGTGGGTTCAAATCTAACCGCATAAACGCCCGCATTTCCTCAATAATAACGCTTTCCATAATCAGCCCTTTGTAAATCCCTTAAATGCCACATGGTAAACGTCGTATTGTTTCCCGGTAACATAGAACTCAATCATACGGTTGTCGTTTCCAACGTCATTTATTGCAATGGTCGGGTATGGTTCCCCCGGCAATTGGTTATAATCGCTTTCAATATCCCGGAACTCCTCCGGGAACTCCGAACGGTCGGCGGAAAAATACCGGGTTAAACTTTCTTTTATCCGGTTCAACATTTCGTCCCCGTTTGGCTCAAAATACGCTTTTATCTTTTCTTGTTTTCTTAATGCAAATCGCATAGGTATTTGTTTTAATAGGTTCTTAATTCCCCGTCCATCGGTAATGGTGCGCCCGGTAAACCAACCGGAATACGGGTATAATGTAACCGGGGAACCCCGGAAAGTAAATTGTAAGGTCGTGGCGTTGACCTCCGTAACCGGATAGCCCAACGCCTCCAACCGGGTACGGGCGTAATCGACCCGCCCCGGCTGCAATTCTTGTTGTCGCTCTCTGTTACGGCTCATTGTTCGCCCTCCGTAATTACTTTGCAATACTTATAATATTGGTCGTGTCGGCTCTCAACTCGGCACATCAACCCAATATCGTTGCCATCTAATAATAGGCTCAACACATCGCCGGGATTGTGCCGGGTATAAAGCAAAAATAACCCGCCGTTTGCATTTTGGATTATCTTATACATTTCTTGACTTAATCGGTAACGCTTTGTTTTATTCATCGCTCTAAATGATTATGCCGGGGGATTGCGCCCCCGGCTTGGTTATTACTGCAAATACGCAATTGCGTTTAATCTCTCTTTTTCCTTTTTCGCATATTCAACATTTCGGGCAATCCATTGTTCGGCGGGGTTCTCGGCAATCCATTGTTTACGATAATCCGGTGTGAAATAAGCAACCATTTTTTTGTATGCCTTTTCCGGGTTCGCCAATATTTCCGCTGTATGGCTTAACCGTTTGCCGTGGTCGCCTTTGCCGATTAAATCCAAACGCCCAAAATAAAACGACCCGTCGGCGGTACACGCCACATATTCACGGGCGGACGTTCTTTTTGAAACAATCGCTTTACTATCGACGTCAATAACTTGGTACTCGTATTTCTTTCCCTTTACTTTCTTAACTAAAATGTACTTTGCCATGATTGAAAATTTATATTGTTCTGGGGAAAACGCTCCGTCGTTGTTTACTGATAATAGAAAGTGATTTTAACGCCTCGGCGCAATTTACAAACCTCTTTGTCGCCGTAACAATTGAAAGCACGTTTTAATAAGCAATTGACTAACTTAATATCGCCGACAATCTTTATTAAACCGGACACGCCAACCAATACATTAACCTTTTTGCCGTTTACAATTCCGTTTACCTTAATTTTGAAATTGCGGTTAATCTCTTTTGTTGTGTAATCTAATCCGTTATAAATGCTTTGAGTATTCATTGTTTCGCTCTCTATTTTCCGGGAAAACGCCCGGTCGTTCTTGTTTGATGATGCAAATATGCAACCTTTATTTTAATTACCAAAGGTTTTATCTTTTATTTTTGGCTTAAACTGCAAAAAGTTTTGTTTTTGGTTCCAAAGAAGTTATTTTCTTGGAATTTTCGATTTAAGCGGATTTTGCAAGCGGGACGGGTAAATTATCCACTTTGAAATAAAATGCCCGGAAACGGGCTAAAAATGGCTCAATAGAAAAAGGGATTGCAACGTCATTGTTACAACCCCTTATGTCTATTATATGTATTCCCAATTATAACCCTTATGTTTTTTCATACGTCCTTTACAACATCTAATTATCAATGTATCGTTAAACCCATCTTTTTTGGCTAAATGGATAGATTGGTATGTTTTGAGGCAAATTCCGTTTTTCATCATCTTAACGGGTTTTGAATTTGGATGCAATACCCCCTTTTTACCTTGCATATTTTTTGCGTTATTTTCGCTCAATCGCTTTTTCGTAATAGGATTATTATTGTTTTCCAAATATGTAACCCAACGCAAATTATCTGCATGGTTATTGGTTCGGTCGCCGTCGATATGGTCGATACATGGTTTGTTGTCCGGGTTCGGAATGAAAGCCGCCGCAACTAATCTATGTAATCGAAACGTTTTGCGCATCCCATTACATAAAGCAACGGTTTTATATCTATTCCCGGAACCGCATATTTTCAAAACTAATTGTTTCTTAATAGATTTTACACGCCCGTAATTACTCACTTTATATAACCCTACATATCCGGGTATATCTTTCCATATTTCCATTATACAACCATTTAAGTAAGCAACCAAAAGAGAAACGGGGAAAAGTGGTTGCATCTTTTTTCATTCGGTAGCTACTCCGAACTATCCCCGTTTTTGCAAAGATAGTTATTTTTCTATGGTTATAACTTCAAACCCGGTAATTTTTGAATTTGGATTTTTTGAAACAATATCAAATTCACGGTTTTTTATCCGTTTTGTTTTCCATAAAAAACCTAACCAACGCTTATATTGCACACTTTCCGTTATTAAAAGGCTATCCCGTGTTATAATTTTGCCCGAAAACGTATTATTTATAATACATCCGTCAAAGTCAACCCATTTGTCGGAATACTCAATACAACGTAATACGGTCGTAACCGTGTCGCCGGGCAAATATACAATACTATCCCGGACGTTCGCCCGTAATTCGTTTATCGTTTCCATTTGTGCCGTCGTAACCCTTTGTAAATCCCGGTTTTTTGTCTGCAACGATTTGATTAACGCCGCATCATCCGCCCGGTACTTTTTATATTCGGATAATTTTAACTCCAAATTCCCAACCTTTGCGGCGTTCAAACTATCCTTTGTTTGATAGGTTCGGACGTCCTGCAACAACGTTTCGGTATTGCTCCGGTATTTGTCCCGTTCGACGGTCAAATTATTAATGCGCTTTTGTTGGAACCAAAAGGCGGCGGCAACCGCCATAATGATTGCCGCCAATATTATATACTTTTTCATGCGTTTGCCGTGTAAATGATTAACGAACTATCCGGCGTTTTGCTCAATGTCAAAACGTAATGTCCGCCCGCCATTTCAACCGTACTATTTATTTCGTCCTCGTTAATCTCCAATTGTGCAAAGGAAATTACGACGCCCGAAATATATACTTTCGGTATGTTATGCAACGGGTCGGCATTTACGGCGTCAATAAATGCGTCTATTTCCGCCTGTGGGTTCGTTACGTTTTTCGTATCTTCTTGGTTGTCCTCAACCGTAACCGTAAAAACGTCCTCGCAATCTGCAATAATAGCGGATAACAACGGGGCAATACTAATTCCCGCTTGGTTCCCTTGATTGGCAACCAATTGTTCCAAATACTCCTTTTTGTCTTTCTTTGTCATAATGGCACAAAATTAAATGTTACTATATTCAATTGCCGCATTAAAACACGGGCATTCTTTAATATACTCCCACGGCTCAATAATGCCGTCGCCGTTCAAATCCGGGGAATAATCCCGGTGTCCCTTAATCGTTGCATCCGGGAACATAACAACTAAACGCATAAGCAACCATAATAACGCCTCCTTTTGTTCCGGCGTCCGTGTGTCGGCGGCTTTGCCGTTGGCATCCAATCCCCCAACGTAACAAATACCAATAGACCGGGAATTTTGCCCGGAAACGTGCGCCCCTATTTCAGAAAGAAAACGCCCGGTTTCAATCGTCCCGTCCGGTAATACAACAAAGTGATAACCGCAAATTCGCCCGCTTTGGGGTTGCTTCTTAAATCCCCGTTCTTTGTGCCAACCGTCGATAACATCAACGTTGACTTTTGCGCCGGGCTTGGTTGCGGTGCAATGTACAATCAAATCCGTAATCGTCCGGGTTGTTTTTTGTTCCTCCAAATACTTTAAAATCTCTGTTTGGTTCATTGTTCGCCCTCCTTTTCTTTATCGTTAATAATATCGTTATCATGTTCCCGTTGGTATCTCTCAATTATCGGTTGCCAATATCCCGGCAATACCCGTGTAAACTCCAACCGGATAACGTGGTAAATAATACGCAACGCAACCTTTGTGGGATATGCTTTAATAAGGTTGCGGAATGCGTTTTGCAAATACACATACATAAAAACATAAGTAAGCGATTTAATTACTACTTTGGCGGCTTCATTATCGCCACATTGCAGCATTACCGAATAAATAACGTGTATAATGGTAACATACAAAAGCAATTCCGCCAATGCGTTCTTAAACTTATGGAACGAAAAGCGTTTGCAATTCCTTATCGCCACGCCGTCCGCCCTCATTCCCGCCCAAATGTTGAACGCAAACATTACTACTAACGCATGAACAAAACCCTTTGTCGGGGTTACATACCCAAATAACGGGCTAACCGTGGAAATGGCAATAATACGCCATTGTTCCCAATTAAATAATCTTTCCATAATTGTTTATTTCATTTTATTGTATTATATTATTTTTTGCTTCTTCTCCGCTTGGCATTTGTACAATTACATCACTATTACCATTGCCATATAATATATAGTTAAAGTTTCCTTGTGGATTATATGTTGTTGAACATACGCATTTTATTGTTTTATTACTACCAAATTTATTTCCTACAAATGATATGTTACATATTTTTGCACCTAATGCGGATATATTTATTAAATCTGATGTCCCTTTATTATTGAATTGACAATGTGATATTTTTATTTCTGTACCTTTTATTGCATCTTTATTATCATGGGTTAGAAATGCACTACCGGTATTTCCTTGTGCATCAAACATACTATATTCAAATTCGCAATAACTGCCGTTATTTGTCCCTTGTCCATACGCATGTGCACTTCCCCAACGATATTCTATTGTGTTATGCTCTTCGTCTACTACACCAGCATAAGGCATTCCATTATATCCTTTATGTATGAATATACAATTTTTTATATGTCTAACACAATTCTTACTTGAATTTGAGGTTTGGTCGTGCATTGGATATCTACAATTATATGCTGTTATTGTCATATTATATATATTATTATTGTATTTAACATTTAATGTTGAAAATGCTTGGCTTGTTCTATATTTAATACTATCCGGCATTTCTCCTTTTAATATTACTTTATCCCTATCTCCTAAACCTATTAAATTTACATAATCAGGTAAAGACAATCCTTTATCATTTACATCTGTATAATCCTCTTCTCCAAAATATTCTTCTATAATATTATATTCACCCTCGTTAATATATATATCATATACATTTGTTTCGCTTGAATCATTAATACTTTTAACAGCACCTACTACGCTCGTAAAATCACCTAACCCATTTTTATCAACAATCAATGCTTTATGGTTTGGACTTTTTTTCTCCAATTCAAGAACTCTATTTAAAATATCTTCATTAAATGTATATTGCTTATTTTTAAATATAAGTATCGGGTTTTCATTTTTTCTCATATCATTCCAACCTTGTATATAATTTACCCCGGAAGGAATAACAACTTCTTTATTTATATATTCTGCTTCTCCACTCCAATCTAACAAAACTATCGGGTTTTCTCTTTGTTCATTATTGTAACCATATAATGCGTTTAAAACAGGTGTTGTTTGATATTTTGCTGTAAATAAAACAACATCTCCTTGTTTTACTTTTTGAAAATTTGATATTTTATAATATTCACCATTACTAATATTACCATTACTTCCTATAAATTTCCCGTTTTCTCCAAAGTCAAACAAATTGAATTGTTTTGATAATACTTCTCTATTTTCTTCCGAATATCCTTTTATATCTGATATTTGTATTGTTGTTTCATTCTCATAATTTATTAGTTTAATTGTAGGTGAAAAATCAATATTAAGTGCATTATATAACTTCCCATCTTCTTCCGTAAAAACTATTTGCTTTTCTATTTTGTCCCAATTATTTATCAATAATTCTAATGTGTAACCACCTTTTATTGCTTTTACATATCCAGTTAATTCTTCTGAATCTGAAATAATAATCCATCCCGTTGACAATCCCGTATCTATATTTTTAATTGAAATTGCCCATCCTATACCATCGTATCCTCTTACTATTGAAATTATTGCATATTTATTATTTTTGTCAAACCCATTTCCGGATAAATATATTTCTTTAATAAATGAATTTATCGTCAAATTATTTGTAAATGTGTTTACTTCAAACCTATTTAATAAATAATCATTTGGAATGTTAACTTCTGATTTATACCATGTTCCGTTATTATTTGAAAATATTAAAACTTGGTCTATCAATTTTACATTACCAAAATTAGCATAAATTCCCGGTTCTGATGCAATATAAAAAACATTTTGGTCGGGCGTACCCGGATTTGTTGTTGGGGTCGCAATTCCCGCAAATGTTGCATTGCTTCCGACCGTTGAAATTATAGACAATAACGTATCTTGCATTATTGCCCCGGTAATTTCTTGGTTTCCGTTTGTCTTAATAACGTCGGCAACCGCTTGTTTTAATTGTCCGTAATCTCCCATAATCTAATTAATTTAATTGTTATCAAAATCAGTATTGAAATCGCCGTTGAAATCTCCATTATTATTGATAATATACCCCCGTCCTATTTTCTTAACGACGGTATTTGTTTTAAACTCAATTTCCACGCTTGCCAAATCCCCCTGCGTTTGCCATTTCGGGGTAATTAAAAACGTGTCGCAATCGTATTCCCTGCCGTATTTATCCGTTATATGAATGTAATCAGCCATACGGATAAAACGCATAACGTCGCAAAGGAACTCCGGTGCCAATATTGTACATTTAAACGTTTTGACTGATATTTGCTTTTCCGGGAAAAAATACCCGTCCCTTTCCTCGCCGTCCTCTTCAAATTCATAATCCGGTTTTCCTAACTCGGTACAAAGATATAACATGTTTTTGAATGTCGGATTTTTATAAACTATTTGTCCGGCGTCAAACACTAAATTTTCAATGTCCCACCAATCAATTTTCAAATAACCGGAAACGTCCTGCACAACCGTAAACATTTCAGAATACCACGTTTGAACGCCATCAGATAACCGCAAATAATAAATTCCGTCAAACTGATTTAACGGCATGGGTAATATTGCCGGGTATAATATTACATCATATCCCAACGACTGAAACCGGACAACTTGCAATCCGGTTTCCCTCATGTATGTTGTTATATTTGCAATTTGTTTTCCGGTTTTATCATATAGAATAACAGACGTAACAGAATTTGAACGGGTATTTCTTATTATCTGAAACGGCAATAATCTATCAGCCGGTGCGAACAATGGGTATATTTGCCCGTATGCGTAACTTTTACGGTGGTTCTGCTGCTCTATTGACGTGTACCACGGCAATACGCTTATATTGTTATTCTGTATCATATTTCAACGTTGCTTTAATATTTCTACTACACAAATTTACTGAAAGTTTATCAACTTGACCGTTCCCGATATAAGTTTTTATTAGCTGCATCGGGTTTGGGTCGTCGATTGCCGGAAAACTAAACGTTTGCTTTTTCTTTCTCTCAATACCGTATGCGTAAACCTCGGAACCGTTTATTGATACACGACGGGCGGGTAAATCATATATCCAATAAGGCATTTGCAAATTAATAAACGCCAAATATCCGTTTTGCAAAAAGTATTCAACCCCGCTGACGGTTTGTTTGGTAAACGGTAAAATCCATTGCGACCCGGACGTTGGCGGAACGGCGGCAAACAAGGCGAACCCGTCCGAACTCATATTGCCGGGGTTTAACAACATCATATCAATATCGGACGTAAAGTTTGATATATTAATTTCCTCAACCTTTCCGGGCGTTACATACTTGCTTATTACTTGTATCGGCAACCCTTCAAATGCCGCCGTAACGTCGTCCATCCATTCAAATTGGTAACGTTCCGGCAAATCGACCTTATCAAACGAATATTCCGACGTGTTGAACGCCCACGGTTTCCCGTTGCGCAAATTCAATTCCTTTGTCAAATCGTGGCTTAATATAGCCCCGCCGGAATAGGAACCGCCATTGCGGAAATATTGGATATGTTCGATTTTAAATTTGCCGTCCTCAATGAACCAATAACATTTAAAACAATCCCGTAACATATTGGTAAATTGTTGTAAGGTCGTCGGGGCTTTTTGTGCGGGTTGCTGATATTCCCCGTTTATAATATTGGTTTTCTGTGATACAAGCAAACGGAAATTCAACCCGGATATTGGGTTGTTACCGCTGTATAAAAATTGACTGTATTCAGCCGTGGCTGCGTGTGTTATACCCGGTGCAATCTGATTGAGCAAAACGGATATACAAGACGCAACCGGGAACGCATCCCGCAAAGTATATGCTTTTCGTGCTTTTTTCTCTAATATCCAATCCATCAAATAAAACCCAAACCATAACGACGCATAACGCCACGTTGACCGGGCGATTGGATAAAACGTTTGTCCGAAAATGGAATAGGGCGGCGCAAAATACTTTCCGTTGTCCACTAATCCCCACTCGGTCGGGGTGTCTGAAAAGTTGTTTGAAATAAACGCCACGTCGATTGCGTAACCAATCGCACGCCTATAATTACGGTTATTATCAACTATATCATCGGCGGGCAATGGATATGTATTAAGGTCGTCGATTTTCTCCACGTCGCACAAATACCGGGCATATATATTATAACTTTTCATATCGGCGTGCATTGTTCCGGTTGCCCCGGAACCCTCAACGGCGGTTAAATCAAATTCCAACGTATCAAACGGTTCCTGCGTTACCTTTTGATAACGAAACATTACCGTATCGTCGGATTGTTTCCGTATTTCAACTACAGCAATACCAAACGGCAACCCCCCGTTTATTCGTTGTTGTGAAATATAGATATAATAATTAACATTCAATTCCGGGTATAATTTCCCCTTGAATACGTCCGCACTTGCACCCGTCGCCATTCGTCCGGTATAAAGCCCGGATATTACCGCCGGGGAACCGTTGGACGTAATTTGTATTTCTTTCAATATATTGCACAAAGCAAAATGATAGGTTTGTACTAATGCGTTTTGGTCGGTCGTGGCGTTTGCGTCTTGCTCCCAATTGGTACCGCCCAAAAAACACGAAACAATACTATCGCCCGGAACATATATTTGAATAAGCGGGCGTTTGTTTATCGTTATCCGTTGAATTGCTGGGGCTAAGGTTATTAAATTATATTCTTTCTCCAATCCGGCTAAAACGTCGTTATATTCGTCTATCGTATCCGGTTGTACGGTAACTTTTTTATCATAGTCAACAAACGTGCAATCGGTTTTCATAAATTTGCCGGAAAAGTAAGGAACCCACGTTTTACCGCCGTCGTTGCTTTTATCTATCCCGTACAAAAATTCATAATCAAACGGACGGGTATTTATAAAATCGTAATCGTCCCGGATAAATGATATTTTCCCGGATAACTTGGCACGATAAAACCGTTGGTTTGTTTCTAATTCGTACTCCTTTGCCAAATCGTCCTTATATATCGGGTTGGCTTTACGTCCGTAAATCAAATTTTGTGCCGTTGCGGTTCCTAACCGGGCAAATACCGTTCCGGCGTTATAACTTGTTTTATGAACGACAAATCGCAAATAATACGCATTATTAGGAATATCAACCGAACCCGTTGTTACTCCAATAAAACTACTTATAAACTTTTTATCGCTATCATAAAATGCCACACGGTCAACCCCCGCATTAATCAACAAAACACGGGGGTGAACATTGCTAACAGAAACATAGGTACTATAATAACGGTTTTGCACCGCATCCCCGGACGTAATCAAAGCCCCCGTATTAATGTTTATAATTCCGGTTTTAAAAAACACATCGGCAAAAGAATGTCTATAAATTGGGTTCATATCATTTTTTAATTTTACGTGTCAAATTCTTGTAAACCTCAATAACATTGCCGTTGCCATCGACGTAACGACGGCGGCGGTTTTGTTCTTTAATCTCCCTTACATCGTTTTTCAAATCTCGCAAATCCGGGGCGTTGTTTTGTTGAACCGTTACATTAACGCCGTCGGTATTATAGGCGTTAAGGTATTTTTGGGCGAACGTTCCCCGGTTCAAACTATTAATTACGTCCGGAATTATCCGGCGGAACCTCCGGGAATTACGTTTATTGATAACGGCGAAAAATTCCCCGCCCTCGGCACGCCTCCGGGTTCCATCCGGTTTTGTTCCTAAATCCACATCGTCCCCGGATTGGTGGGAACCGCCCGCCAACATTTCAACCGTACCATCGCCGTAACTTTCCGAACCCCCGGCGTTGGCGGATTTGGATAATTGGGCGGCTTTAATTTTGGCGGCGGCAAAGGAACCCCACATTATCGCAATAGCCGGGATTGCAAACGGGAACCCTAATTGCGACCAAATCAAAGCGGACGCCGTTACAAGGTTTCCGATTTGTTGGATTGTTTGGATTGCTTGTTGTGCCTTTTGCGCCTTTTGTTGCTCCTTTAGGGCTTTTTCTTGGTTCTTTTTGGCTTGGTCTAACTCCTTTTGTGCCATTGCTACGTTATTGGCGTAACCGTTCGCCCGTGCCTCTAATTCCGCATCTAATCGGCGTTGGCTTGCGTCAACCTCTTTGTCGGCGGCGGAAACGGCGGCGTCGGCGGCTTGTACCTTTGCATCCAAAAAACTATTTAATTGCTCAATAGCAAAGGAAACGGACGTACTTATTGCCTCTTTTTGGTCGTCGTCCAAATTCAGCCCAAACAACCCGTATATGTCGTTACCCCGTTCGTCGCCTTTGCTTTTCTCAATTTCTTGGTCGATTTTCGCAATGGTATTTTCGATTGTTTTAACCTCGGCATCCGTCTTTTTAACCCCGGCGGCTTTGTTCAACTCTAAAATCTTTTGCAACCGTGCCTTTTCTTGCGCCAACCGGAACCGGGTTTTGCGTTCCTCGGAATTACGGATTAAATCAAACTCGGACGCCTCCAACGCTTGCGTTTGGTCAAACAGCATTAACTCCCGTTGTTGGTTTAACTCGGTCGTTTGCTTCAATACCTCGGCATCGTATTTGGCGTTTATGTCCTTTTCAGATTGGCGGACGTCCTCGGCTAATTGTCTGTTTTGTGCCAATTCAATTGCCCGTTGTTGCTGTAATAACTGAATACGCAAATTTATTTCCTCCTGCGAACCTTCAGAGGCGGCGTCTAATTGTAATTGCGTCCGGTCGGCGGCGGCTTGCATTTGGTCGATTGTTATTTTGTCGTTCAATTCGCCCAAACTTTTTGCGTATTGTTGTTGCAAAAGTAATTGTTGGTTATGCAATTCGGCAACTTGTGTTTCGGTTAATCCCCGCTCGGTTTCTAACCGGGTCTTAATGTCTTGTATCTGCCTTTCATACTCAACCCGCAATTGTTCCCGTTGCTTTTCCGCCCCCTCTGCCATCAATGCAATTTGGGCGTCCTGCGTTGCCCGTTGTGCGGATAATTCCGCCGCCCGTTGTTGGTTGGCTATGTTTACCATATCAACCGCCAATTGTTCCCGTAATAAAACAATTTGGTCGTTCAACGCTTTGCGTGCCTTAACCGTTAAATTGGTTTCCGTTCTCAACTGCAATTGTATATCGGCAATCGCACGGACGTTGGCGGCTTGGCGTTGCGCCCGTTGTTGGTCGAACGTGTTTTTAATTAAGGCAATCCGGGCGTCCTCGGCTTTTCGTAATATGTCGGTTTCGGCTTTGGCGGCGTCCCGGTTTTCTTGTAAGCGTTGGGCGGCTAATATCTTTCTTTCGGCGTCCAAATCCGCCCCCTCGGTTTTCAGATTAACGGCAATATCAACCGCCCGTCCGGTATTATCTATTTGACCCTGCACGGCTTCAATCGCTTCGTCAACCTTGACTTTATCAATTTTGCCGTCCAAATCAACATCAATATAAACTTTCTTATCTCCACGGGCTTTGGCGTTATTGAGTTGTACCAACATATCGTTTAGTTGTTTCAACTTTGCCCGGTTCGCTTCCAAATCGTCTAATTCTTGACCGTAAAAACCAACGCTTTTATTGTGTGCCTTTGTGCGCTCGGCTAATATTTCGTCCTCAATCTTTCGGGTTTCGGACAATGAAGCGTTGCGGGCTTTGGCAATATTTAATTCCCGGTTCAATTGGGCGACACGTTCGTTGCTAACTCGGTTCATTTCGGTTGCCTCGGTTTCCAGATAATCCAACCAAACCTTTTGCGCCTCATTAAGTTTTTGTTGGTTCTTTGCCGATTTGTCGGTATTAGAGGCAAACAGAACTAAAGCCCCTACAACCGTAACCAATGCCAATGCCAAAAGAACATACGGGTTTGCGGCGGCAATCAGATTGAAAGCCTTTTGCGCAATGGTCGCCGCCAACGTTGCCTTTGTTCCCTGCATGGTAACAAGGCGGTTATAAACCTGCGCTTTGCTCAATGCTGCCATTTGTAGCCGGGAAATACCCAACATGATTGCGGATTGTTTTTGTACTGCGTTTTGTATGGCTTGAACCCCGGTTGTAATGGCAATTGCCGCTTGTAATTTTTTTTGTGCTTCTTGCACATCCTCACTTTCCGCCCCGAACAACTCCATTGCCCCGGTATATGCGGCGAACCCACCGGACGCACCAGCCGCCAAACCTAACACGGCGTCCAAATTGGACGTATCGGACGCCATGCGGGTAATCTCGTCGGTTGCATCCTTGACCGCATTCCGTAATATTGCGGTTTCTTTGCTCAATTGCTGATATTCGGCGGTTCCTTGTTTGCCCTCCAATCGTAACAATGCTAATTGTTTCGTTTGGTTCTCTATTTGGGTCGTCAAACCTTTGGCGGCATCGGAATAGTTACCCACGTTTAACGACGTTTTCCCGGTCGCTTCCTGCAACCGTTTCATTTCCTCGTAAATCGCTTTTGTTTCGGCAACCAATTTGCGCCCCTCCTCGGTCGCCTCCCTTTCCTCAACCGTCATATTATTGAGGTATATTTTATTGATTGAGTATTGAGCGGACAAACGATTATATGAACCCTCGGCGGATTGGTTCAACCGGGTTGTCAACTTGTTTAATTCGTTCGCCTCTTTTTGCGCTTGCTTCAATTCCGCCAACCGTTTTGCGTTCTCGCTTTCCGCAAACGCCAAATTCTTTGCCGCCCGTGTCAATTTGTCGGTATCGGCGGACGCCCCCCGGATTGTTTTACGTCCGTTTTCGGTCGCCCCGCTTACGCCCTCCAATGCAGCCTTAACCGTTATCGCCTCACTCTTTATATTTTTTAGAGTGTTTATATAGGCGTCGGAAAGTTGGTCTAACTGATTAATCAACTTTGTAATCGAATCGTCCGGGCTTACAAGGTCGCTATATTTTATAGGGTTGTTATTATCTGCCATACTTAACGTTATTTGCGGGCAATCTGCCCCGTATTAAATTATCTTTTCTTTTCCATGTAGTTAATCAACCAAAGAAAAACAACGCCGCAAATCGCCTTATTTGACGCCGTTTTTATTTTTGGTTGGTTTCAACAACTCCTTTATCCGCTCAAATGCGTTGTAATACTCTAAAACGGTGTATTTCTTTGGCTCCGGTACGTGTAAATGTTGGGATATGGTTAAACACATATTTTCAAACTGTTTATCGTACTGAATTTCCATGTTATCGGAACCACTAAAAACAACCGGGCGATTGTACAACAACAACATCGTCGTTATTTTATCAATTTCCGCCCGTTTGTCCTCTGTATCGCCGTTTATAATCGCATCCAACATTAACATTGTGCGGTTGCGCAATTCGTCGTAATACTCTTTAACCGTCGCATCGTCGAACAACCGGGGGAAATACATTTGCAATTCTTCATCTATTTTTTTTTTGACCGCTTCCATTTGGGCGGTCAACTCTTTAACGGGAACATCGCCGAACATATCGACGACCTTTTGCAATCCATCGTCGGATAAATCGTTGTACGGTTCCCCGTCGATTGATTTAACCAACACGGCAAACGCCAAATGCTTTGGGCTTATTCCGGTTTGAATGAAATACACGTTTTGCCGCATATTATCCAATTCGATTGCCGCCAATTCGGGGGTTTTACTCCGGGCGTATCTCATTGCCTTTTCAATATGCGTGTCGAAATCCTGTAAATCCGAACCAATCCCGGCATCAACCAACAACATTTTATTGTATTTATGGAAACGCAACATCGGTAATTCGTCGATTGCGTCGTATATCTCAACCGTATATTCCCCTATCTTAACCGTTTTCATAGCAAATAACGTGTTATCATGGTTGAACAAAAGGGAACCAACAACAACGCCGGGTTCCCGGTGCATATAGCAAACAGGACGGACAAAACGACCCCCGCCCACCATGATAAGCAAAAGCCGCAATTGAACATCTTAACAAAAAAGTCGTTGCCGTGAACTTGGACGTACTCAATAACGCCCCACTTTTTTAACAGGGTCAACAGGAACGCCGCCACGGTTGCCACGACCAAAACCCAAATAATGAAAGTTACCATATCGTTAAATGTTACAAGGTTGATTAACTGACAATACACCCTCAAAGCGAAAACCGCCGAACGGGTGCATTAAAAATTGATTATCTATTTCGTCCAACGTAAACCCACGGTACACGTTTTCCGCCAACTCATAAATCCGGTTTATTACAATCGTCCCGTCTTTCAGCCAAAAACCGCCATTTAGGACAGTCAATATTTCGTTCTTCAATGCCTCGGTATTCCGGTTGTTGAGTTGACCGGGGTAAACCTTGCGCAAATCGAACCAAACAATAAGGGAAAACGGGGCTTTAATCTCGCTTTGCTCTTTGGGAACCCAACCGACCGTTTGCGGGTCGTCTATCCAAAAGAACGAAAAATTGCCAATATTGGCATCCGGGGAAACGTCGATATAATCATTGTCGCCTCTCCATTCCGTCCCGCCCGCATATACGTTCGGGGTATAATAGCGTTTGCCCTGTATCACTTTGGCGATACGTTGCGCCCGCCCAAATGCGATATCCAACCAATCGACGTTATCCATTAACCCGGTTTGTATGTTCCCCAAAACCCGGTCGATTAAAACCGGGTTGGGAATTATAGGGGTTGTTCTCTTATTCGTTGCCATATAATACGTTTTTTGCTTTCTTCATTAAGTCCGGGAATATATATTGCCAAATCAACGCCGCAATATTTTCGTCCGTCAATCCCAATATTTGCCGCCCGTACTTTTTTATTAAGTCCTCCGTTTTGAAATCCGACGCTTTTATTTCAAACTGTTTGTCGCCGACTTCCAAAAAAAACGACGCTTCAAAATCTCCGGTATCCCGTAACGTTACCCGGTTTGTCGGTTGTCCCTTTTCCTCCTTTATGGCTATCGTCAACGGCGAATACGGGGCGTAATCCATAATATCCACGCCCAAACGGTTAATACCTTGTTCAAACAATTGTTCCTCGGCATTCATATCAACAATATAGGCGTCATTGTCCCAAATGATTTGTTGAATGTATGCGCCGGACGATAACCCGTTGTTGAACGTGGCAACCCGGTTGCGTAAATCCTGTATTGACTTTAACCCCGCCATAATCTTACGTTGTCCGGTATTTTACACCGTGGTTATTACAAGTAAGGCAAATACGGTCGATACCCTGCGTATCCAACCGCAATGCCTCGTATGCTTTTTTAAGGTCATAACCCAAACCGCCGGGGCGACCCTCAACGTTGCCGTCCAATTCGTAAAGAATTTCCAACCGGGTTGCGTTTACTTGGTTCCGGTTTACCTTAACATCGGGGTTCATTGCCAACGTGCGCAACATGATTGCGGCGACCTGTCGTTGGATAACCGTTTGGAAAATTTGCCTTTCCTTAATGATAAAATCCGTTAGGTCGCAACCAACGGTTATTTCGCAATTCAACCCGTAATTCTGCGTATTGGTGTACATCGTCAACGCAATATCCCACAACTCCGGGTATTCGTCGAATGTTTCCGGGGCGTTCATCATAAACGGGGATACCTGTAAATACTTGGTTATTTCCCGCCAACGCTCCAAATCGACGTAACCCGTACACGTCCCGCACGGCTCCCGGCTCCAATCCTTTGTCATGTTAATTGCCTGCATCCCGGCGGGCAAATCGTTTTGGTTGTAACAAAGGAACCACGACCCCCCGGCGTTGTTTCCGGTACTGATATACGGCAAATAACAATCTTTCAACGGGAACCATTGAAAACCGCCGTTTGTCTGCGTAAAATTCAAATCAAACGTCTTTATCGGGTCAATTTGGGACGAATGGAAAAGATACATACGAACAACCCCGGTTGCGCCCGTCATTTGCAACCCGATTTGCTCGATTTTCATTGTTACGCCCATAGAACGAACCGGGACAATTTCAAACCCGACTAATTTATGATTATTCGGCAAAGTCGCCCGGATACGTCCCGCACCGTCAAAGAACGTGCGCCGCTCCAACAGGTTCTTTGTTTCCTTATCCAATCCCTTTAATTGCGTGAATGTTTGTACCATTTGCGCAATACCGTTACGGGTCAACCGCTCCAAATAATCGGAAATGAAATTGTACGGTTGCCAATATGGGTTGCCGTAATCGTCGTTGTAATCGTCGTTAAAATCGCTTTCGGTCGGTTCCTCGTTTTGGTTGTCCCGTGCGGCAATCCAAACTTTGTTGTTGTGGCGAACCTTTGCCCCGGCTTTGTATTCCGGTATCATATTCCAAACCGGATATTGAAAAACGAAATCATCCGGGACGATTGCCCGGACATTATCCAAAGTAACAAGGGGGTGCGCTCCTTGAAACGTCAAACCGCTTTCCGTCTGCGTTAAATTGTCGTCTATCGCCTTTGCCGGGTCGTATGATTGTTCCCACCCGACGACGTGCAATAATGCGTCCTGTATTTCTTTAAGTCTATACATAAGCCCAAATATAACCGCCGCAAGTCTTTTTTATTCCCTTGCAACATTTAATAATATTACTATCATTCAAACCCGTTTCCCGTTGTGCATCTTTTACGGATAAAAAGGTTTTTATTAAATCGCCACAAGCGGAATACATCGCAATTTCTTTCGCTCGTTGGTGCAATCCGCCTAATCGCCCCGTCATATATACGCCAATCTTTTTATGTAAGCGGGATTTTGTTATTGGATTATTACAATTTTCTTTGGTTGTAACCCAACGCAAATTGTCCGCCCTATTATTCGATTTGTCACCGTCGATATGGTCAACACATGGTTTGTTGTCCGGGTTCGGAATGAAAGCCGCCGCAACTAATCTATGAACATTAACAGATTTACGAGTACCATTGCACAATACTACAACATTATACCCGTGCTTATTGGGAACGGATTTAACTATCTTTGTATTATTACGCACGTTTCCGTAATTACTTATTTCATAATTTGGGAAATCGTATATTACTTTCCAACTTTCCATATCATTAATTAAAAAAAAGGGGGGCGGGGATAACCACCCCGTCCCCTCGGTTAAATAATCGTTCCGTTTTGCGGTTTATGCACCCTCACTACCACCCCCGGCGGGAAATTCCCCGGCGTTGGTTACATATACGGGCATTCCTAACGGTTCGTTCGGGTTGCGTGCTGCAATCTCGGCTTTGATAATCGGATTTGCCACGGTGTCCGGTTTGCTGTTATATGCTACCATGTAGGCAACATCAACGCTAAATCCGAAATACTCTTTAACGGCACACGTCAAATCGGCGGTTGCGTCGCCCATAATCGCCGATTGGTCGCCCACGGCGGTATAATAATGCGAACCAACGGGCAAATCAATGTACGGCAAACGTACAATGTCCCATTCGTGGAAATTCGCACGGGTGCGGCGGTATGCCTCACGGTCAACACGGGTTAAGATACCAACGTTTCCATCGGCAACGGCAAACATTGTTCCCATTTTACCCGCTTCGTCTGTTACGTTGTTAGTATAATGCAATACTTTGTTGTCGTATTCCATGCGCTTATTAACGTCGTTGTAAACGCCATGTTGCGCCAACTTGCGTATTAGGCTATCAACCCCCGCATTTGCGATAAGGTGGATATATTCCGGGTAACAATTCGCCCGCATGATTGGGTTAATGTCGCCCAAAATCTCGGTTGCCATTTGGGTTGGAACTTGTACCACGTTTCCGGTCTGCTTGTAGTTGAGCAAAGTTTTGAAAACCTGCGTTTTGTTCGCTTCCAATGCGGCAACGGCTCCTTTATCCAAAGCATCCGCCAACGCACGGGTTGTTTTCTCCATTTTACGCATAAAATCGTGTTGGTACGAAATCTCATTGTTTGAGTATGCCGCCGGAACCATTGTAAACCCGATTGCATAAGTAGCCCAAACAAGCGTTACCAATGCGGACGTATTTTCATTATCAGCAATAACGCATGAACGCACGTTGCTAACTTGTACGTTTTCGTCATAATTGATAACCGGAACTTGTACCGTGTTGCCGATACTTACTAACGCTCTATCTCTCAAATTAGGGCTAATGATTGAGTTGGGGGCGTTGGTTTGCTCAATAAAGAAATCCAATGCGCCGTACTCACACGGGCGGAACATATTACGGTCTAACTCCGGGTTCTCTATCCGCCAATTCTGTACTCTTGTTGCAATTAAACTCATTGTTTAAAAAATTAAATTGTTTATAAATGCGGGTTTACCCTTTACCCGTGTTGTCTTTTACTTTTCCGGCAATGCAGCAATATTGTTGTCCTGCCATGCTTGTTTCATTCCGGCGTCAAATTCAGCCGTTCCAATCTGTAAACCTTGTTGTTGCAAAGTGCTTGCGATTGCGTCGTATGCCTCAACCCTCGTTTTTGCGCCGGATATGTCAACGGTAACATTACCGCCCGCACCGCCGCCGCCCGCCGGGGGGTTGGTTCCGCCGCCCGCCGCATGGCGTCCCTTATCCAAAATACCCATTGTTTCCAATTCACGGGTCAAAAGGTCGCCGGGGGTGTACGGGTTCAACTGATTGTTCGGGTTGCGCATGATTGCGCCGTTTTCGTCCTTAAACGCTAACATTTTGCCGCCTTTGCCGTCGTCGATAAACTCCGGGTTCATACCCTTAATTTTTTCGATTGCTTGACCCAACAAAACCTTTGTTGCGCTTTCCGGCAATCCTGCCTTAAACTTCAATCCGGCGGTTGCTGTCTGCAATGCCGTTTCAACACGAATGCCGAACACCTCGTTTGTGTGGGTTTGTTCGGCTTGGTCGTATTTGGTTTTGAGGTCGTTGTATTGGGTCGTAACGCTTTGCAAATCTGCCTTTGCTTGCTTCAATGCCTTTGCGGTTTCCGCATCCGTCGCACCGTCGGCAATGGCTTTTTCCAAACGTGCCTTTTCTTTGGTTAGGCTGTCAATCTGTGATTGCAGACCGTTTACGCCCTCAACTTTGGTTTTGAACTCGGTTAATACTCGTTTGGCGTAATCAAACGTTTTTTCGGTTCCGTTCTTTGCGATACCGGACACGGCTAAAATATCCGCATCCAAACCGCCGTAAATTTCCCCGGTTTTCTTCGCTATTACGCTATTTTCGTCATTGACGGATAACGTGGTTATCGCTGTCAATTGTTCGTCGGTCAATCCGGCTAATGCCGCATTTGCAACTAAAATTTCTCTCGTTAACATAATTCTTTCCCTTTGAATTAATTAAGTGCGATTGCTTCTACTGCGCCGCTGTTTGCGTTAATAATATCAATTGTGTATTTTGGCGAATCCCCGGTTGTGTCAACCAACCAACTAACAACACGTGCATGGCTGATTTTCTTTTCAACCTCTTTTGTTACCAAAATGACGTCGGTAATTGTTCCGCCCTCAATACATTCAATCAACTTTTTCTTTGTTGCGCCATCCAATGCGGCGGCGGTTGTTGTTACTTCAATAACCAAATTGTCCTGCTGTGCAATCTGTGCCATAATCGTATTTTTAATAGTTTAATACTCTGTTACTTTTTCGCTCCGGGTTTGTCCTCGGCTTCTGCCTTTGCCTTTGCATCGGCTTTGGTTTCTTTGGCGGGTTCCGCCGGGATAACTCCCGCCGCTTTCAATTCCGCCAAAATTTCAGCCTTTAACGCCGCTTTTTCCTCGGCTTTGGCTTTCGCCTCGGCTTCTGCCTTTGCCTTTGCATCGGCGGCGGCTTTTTCCTCGGCGGCTTTCTGCTGTGCGGCGGTTCGTGCCGCTTTTTCCTCGGCTTGCGCCTTGACGTACTCGTTGGGGTCGTGCAATACGGTAATCGTGTAACCTTGCTTTTTCAAATGCTCGGCAATGCTGTTTTCATAGCCTTTTTTGCCGAATTTCTGAATACGTGGGATTGATAACCGTTTGCCCGTTTCGCTATCGAATTTCTTAATTTCGATAACGCAATGATACAAATGTTTCTCATTGTCCGGGACAATGTAATTTTCGGGCGTAACGTCGATAATCGCAACGTCTTTAGTTTTGCCCTCGCTTACTTTCACTCGCATAATCGTTAAATTTATTTGTTATAAAATTTATCTTAGAGTTGAACGGCATATTATACCCGAACTCTAACACATTCAAATATTCACGTTCAAATCTGCGTACAAAGTTAGCAAAATTCAACTTTATACGCATATCGTTTTCGCTGATAATCTGTTTGCCGTACAAATCCAATACCTCGTTACGGGTTAAATGTCGGTACGGTTCCAATTCCGCCAACGTCAACATACGTTGCAATTGGGTTGGATTGTTCCGGTATTCCGTTTCGATAATTTGGTTTTGTAGGGCGTCTAATTCCGCCTCGCTTGCGCCGCTTTCCTTTGCCACTTTGTAACGTTCCCGTAACTCCGTTGCGTTGGATAAATAAAACTCCGTGCCGTAATTGACTTTTGCAGAAACGAACAAACCGCCATACCTCAAACGGCAAACGGTTTCATCGACGAATTGTTGCGCCGCCTCAAATCCTTTCTTTACTCGGTTTAATACCGTGCTTTGGCTCTCAAAATTCGCCTGTATTTGTTGCTCGTTCAATGCGTCCCGTGTGGTTATTTCCTCGTTGGTTCCAACTACCGACGTAATAATGTCATTCTTTAGGCGGTTTTCTTCCTCAACGTTATAATCCAAACTCCCACGGTCAACGGTTAGCATTTGCACCGGGTTACGCAAATCGGGTTGTTTATCCCCGTCCGGTATTGGTATTTCAACAAACGAACCGACGCCGTTAATACGACTATCCCCGCATTTGGGGCAACGCATCAAAAGCCCGGCGGCGTCCAATCTGTAAAACCCTTGTTTGTCTTTCAAAAACCCACCATCGCAATAATCGCCATTTTCGCCGTTACTGAAATCGCATGATTGTTCGTAACCGGAATATATCGGATATGCACCGTACAAATCTAAATGTCGCTTACTGATATGGTAAAACAAAAACCAATCCAACGCCTCCAATTGCTTGGTTAGCGGGGATTGCTTAACGTCGGGTTCCGACAAACTCAACGGTTCATTCCAAAAGAAACGGGCGGGACAATAACCGACGTCGTGCGGGTTATCAATCAGCAATTCGCCGATATTGTGGTTTTTGTCCTCTCTGAAAACTCTATAACGTTCGTCGTCAATTACTGCGATACGTTCGCCGTCCTGCCTAAATATGATATAATCCATTACCCCCGTCGTTGGGTTGGCTCTGTAATCAATCACGGACGCAATAGGCAACCAATAGAAATACGGTTGCGGGTATTTGTCGGCGGGGTTTTGTTCGCTCGGCATATCGACAATAAGAACGCTATTTATTTCGGTTTGGAAAAACTCCCATCCTTTTGTACTCCAAATTTCCGGTTCATGTAGTACATCTTGGCGGTAATACTCCCAATCGTCCCTTTGTTCCGGGTTTTGGAACTGATAATTGAACGCCGGGTTACGACCGTCAAAAATCCGGCTCAACTTATCAAAACAAACGCCCGTTACCTCGTTTGTCTTAACGGGGTAACGGAACAATGTTTTGAACATCTTAAACTTATCATGCGGCAATAGGTTAGAAACAAATGCCATAAAGTCCGTAATCGGTTGGCAAATGTCAAACGACGTAATACGGGTGCGGGCGTGAAAATTAATGCGTTGTTGATGATAAACGGCTTTGTTTATCGTCTTACGCTTTTTCGGCTCCGTTATCCGTTTTTTTATTTCGTCTATACTCAATCCCATTGTCGTTGGTAAATTTAAAATCGCTGTCTTTGGGTAACTGCCAACCGCCGTTGTTTGGCATCCGCAACAACCTTTCGGCGTGCTTAATCTCAAATTCATCGGTTAAACCATGCGGCGGACAAATTAATTTAACCTTTGTAACCTTTGCCGCCATATCGTCAACCGTTTGCGGGTTTCAAATCGGTTAGCGGGTTGAAATCCGGGGTTACAATTGTGAGGTCATCCGAATAGTTCGGCAAAAACGCCCATTGTATTGCGTTGCTGTCCGGGGCTTCCAATCCGCCGTGTGTTTTGTCGCCAATGAATAACGAACGAATAGGAATAGGATAATACGTTGTCGGGGTCGTTTCGTCTTGAATGGCTTCAATACTTCCGTTTTCGTCAAACAGATAGACGCCCAAATTATCCGCCCAACTTTCGCATTGCAATTCTTTCATTGCCTTAATTACTGATTGGGGGATTTTACGCATTACGCCCGTGAACGGGTTAGGTTCACGCCCTATAATTTCCTCAACGCCTCCCAATGTTTCGTTACCGCCGCCAAAGGTTCGGGCGGCTCCGGCTTCGTTGGTCGGGGCTTGGATATACGGGGAAACAACAATTTTTGTGCTATCAGCCGCCGACAATAACGGCGTCCATGATGCAAGCAAAGTAATTGCCTTTTCGCTCGTAAAACTGTTTTTGCTTCCATCGTCTTTGGTTAGACGTTGAAACGCTACCTTTTGGATTTGCCCGAAACTTTCGGCACATTTAACGGCGGGAATATCGGGCAATGAAGTCGCCGCCGGACACTTACAAGTAATCATAAATTCAATTTTAACGTTAAAACTATTATTTACTATCTCCGGGCTGTCCCTTTGCCCTTTGTTTTCGCTACAAAGTTATAAACTTTTTCGGTTACAATCTTGCATATCTCAAAAATAATGCTAATTGCGACGTTTTACGCCTCGGTTTGCGTGTGCGTATGGCTGTATGTTGCCGTCGGCAATCTCTTTTTCGTAAATCCCGGTTAATCCGTCCTCCGGGTCGTCGTGCGTATTCGCATCGAAATTACGCAAAAAGGTTGTAACATGGTCGTAAACGGCTTTATATCGGGTTTCCCATCCGAACGGCATAATTATATGTTGGTTTACCATTGCGGAATTAGTGATTATCCGGCTTTCTTTATTACCCCCTTGATAAAACGGGTCTGTAATCGCCCGGACTTTCTTTTTAATAACCTTTTCAAAGCCCGCACCCCCGTTGTTACTCTCAACCCATGCTTTTTGCGTGCCGTTGCGGTTTATCATCGCCGGAACGGTTACGGTTGTTACGTCCGTGTTTTCGTCCGTCATTTCCATATCGGTAATTAGGGCGAATAATAACGGCTCCATCCGCCTTGTCTTTTCATTGAAAACCATGTTGTCGGATTTATAGACGTCATACGTTGCACCAAACAAAAGGTCGTCGCCCTCATCGGCAACGTCAATGTATGCGCCGGAACGTATGTACGTGCCGTAATCGGATTTTTCAACCCACGTTTTGAACGGCTGATATAATCGACCCTCGGCGGAACCGGGGTTGCCTTGATAGAGGCATTGAAATTGTACCGGGTCTAATGCTTTTTGCGCTTCCAACTTCATACGGTTGTGCCGTCCCTCCCATAATGCAGCCCCAACCGGGCGGGGGTCTATCTCGGTCGGTTCCCCGGTTTTCAACGCCTCAAAGTTTATACGTACCCACGCGCCCGGCGGTATGTTTTCCAAATCCGCCCAACGGGTTACATCAATGATTATTTCCCCGCTCTTTTCAATGCGTCCTATCAAATCGTCGTCGTGCCAACGGGTAAATACTATAAGTTCTTGGCTATCGTTGTGCAAACGGGTACGAACAACGGTTGTGTACCATTTCCACGCCGCCGCCCGTACTATCGGGCTGTTACCCTCGGCGTAATCCTTATAAACGTCGTCCAATATAGACACGTCCACGGTTTTAGAGGTCAAAGAACCGCCACGCCCTACAACACGCAACGACCCCTTACGCCCTACCATTTCGATAACATCCGAATTGCGTAAATACGTGTTTGCCATCGTTACGACGTTGGAACCATTTAGATACGTGCCGGGGAACAATTCACGATACCGGGGCGTGTCAATGATACGTTGAACGTCCCGGTTGAAATCCCGTGCAATCGTGGCGGCGTATGAACCTATCACAATTTTTAAATCCGGGTTCAATCCCTCCATGAATGCGGGTAACTTTCGGCTCGACCCCTCCGATTTACCATGTTGCGGCGGTTGTTGTACAATCATCTTTCGTATTTTGCCGTGTGCAAACATATCCAACAACGTATAATAAACGACGTGGAACGGCTCTAATACTAAATCCGGTTGCATATACCGGGCAAAGTTTATAAGGCGTTTACGGGCGGCGGCTTTAACAAGCAAATCCGGTTGTTGCCGGATTGCGTCGTACATCTGCAATAATTGTTCGTTGTTCATTGCTTTGCTCCTTTCTCCCATTTAGAACACGCCCGGCGACCTCGGACAATGTAATATTGATAATGCGGGCAACGTAAACAAATCGGGTTCCCGTTTAAATCCCGGTGTCTATGGTCGTCCGTTATCCATTCCGAAAAACGGCACGTGTCGCAAATCTCGGTTTGCCATTCCGGTTGCTTGGTTCCCGGACGGGGTGCGGTTACTCTCTTTGCCATTATTGCGCCCCTCCTTTCTCCAACAATGCCTTTTGATATTCGGCGGATTGCAGTTTATCAGCCAACGCAAACAACATATCGTCCGGGATTGCCTTAACGTCGTACTTTGGTTTATCGTCGTCGGTCGTGGCATTATATCCGGGTATCTCAATTTTAACGGGTGCATCAAACCCTAACATTTTTGCCCTGCGTTGCTGAATGTTCAAAAGCAAATCCAAAAACCGGGGGTTCCCGGCGGACGTTTCGGTTGCGGTTTCATTGTACCCGTAATATTCCGGGTCGCCGTCCTCGGCATCGGTTTTGATTGGTCGCCCTTTGTTGGTTTTCTCTTTGGTGCGCATCTTTCCGGTTTTCGACGCCTCCCACGCCTCCCATGCTTGCACCTCCATTATATCCAATTTACGCAATTCTTGTGTAACATATTCGTCTATGTTATCCAACCGTTCCCGCTTCCATTCGATAAGGCATTGTTGCAAGTCGTAATAAACCATTGCCAACGAAATAGTATAACCCGTTTCCCGTTTCGCTAAATCAGCATTCAACGCCGCCACTATTTCCCGGTATGAATAACCACGTAAAAACAGATTAGAACAAAACGCAACGTCATAATCCCGTTGTTCCTCGGTACGCTTATTATATCCGGCGGGTTTCCGGCTCCTATTACCCGTTTTCAATTTTCCCATCGTTCACCCTCTTTTAATGTTCAAACGGGGTAAAAAATCGACCTTTGCGCCTAATGTCTTAAACATCGTTTCGGTTCCTCGGTTCCTTTTCCCTTTCTCCCTTTGGTTCCTTTCCGGCTCTCTGTGTCTTTTCTTATCCCGTCCCTCCTTAAAACGTGTTTACCCTTTACAAGTTATTTGCGGGGAATTTCCATTTTAAGAGGCTTTTGTTATTAACTCAATACTTTTATCGTCTTAATGGTTATCTTTCAACCACGGGGCAAATTTACGGCTTTTCCGGTGCATTGCCAAACGTTTGTACTCTCATGTATATAAACGGCAAAACCCCGGCTTTGTTTTCCGGGGCTTATTGCCTATTGTCCTATACCGTTTTCGTATCTCCCATTTGAGCAACGAAAATAATGTTGCGTTCCACGGGGGTTGGTGTATTCCGTTCCCCCTTTCATTTCCTTTATTGCCAAACATACCAGGGCGGGCTTTCCATTTACCGGAAATTCCGGGTTAAAATATCGACACGTTCCGCATATCTTTTCGGGGCGTCGATTATCCGGGGCGCATTCGGTCGGCATATTCGGAATTATATCCGGGCAATTATTTTTTGCTTTCATGCTTTTGCGCTTTGATAGTTACCCATTAACCCGGATATTATCCGGTCGGCGGTTGTGTGTCGCCATTCTCTTAATCTTTCATCCCAAATAAAGCAAATATTGGGATTAGCAAACATCATACATGGGTTTTTGCAATTATCTTTCATTGTTGCGCCCTCCTTTTCGGTTCTTTCGTTGGTTCTTTGCCCGGCGTTTGTTTCGGGGGTTCTTTTTCAAAT
>ENA-ORSG01000369-ORSG01000369.1-human-gut-metagenome-genome-assembly--contig:-NODE-369-length-44404-cov-136.309500_pt1 | contig 44404 bp, 38 predicted proteins | sample MGYA00242189_ERZ509156 | MGnify/ENA primary metagenome ERZ509156 (study PRJEB26280, sample SAMEA2338666) | human gut metagenome | biome: human gut; feature: human-associated habitat; material: faeces...
ACTTGCATGTGTTAAGCCTGTAGCTAGCGTTCATCCTGAGCCAGGATCAAACTCTCCATTGTAAAATATCATTTTTACCTAGCCTTGCGGCTTGGTTTGTTTGTTGTCTGTACTTAGGACGAATATCCTTTTCGTTTATTGAAGCTTAGTAAACCTGACTTGTCAATTGCTTGACGGTTCGTTTCTTTTACCCAGTTTCTTCATATTCCCTATATATAATAAGGTGTAATCCAAAACCGCTTCTTGTACTACTTGTCTGTTTATGTAAAATCTTTCAAAGAACTCTTTCTTTAATCGCTTGAGATATTGTATTTCTCAAAAGCGAGTGCAAAAGTACAAACATTTTCCGAAACCGCCAAACATTTTCCGGAAAAAGTTTTGAAATTAACAGTGTTTTAACACTTTCATCTTATTTTGTACTTCTTTTAGTGCCAAACACTTTATTATATACATACACGCGCTCGTATCTGCGTGTGGGCACACAAGCATGCGCATATACATAATGGTAACACTCCCGAAATCGAAAGAATTCCTAAAAGATAGTCCACTTTAAGAAATTCTTAGTATCTTTGCAATGTTATAGCTGATAACGATTTAGATATAGTGGTTTGCAATCCCAATTTCTCAAAATCAGCAGAATGTGTAACGAAAAGATATATATAGAGATATGAAACTAAAGATACATTTCAGTCATAAAGAAGAACTTTGGAACTCATGGTCGCATGCAGGAGGTATCCTGATGGGCTTTGTCGTGGGAGCCATCTTCTTATATTGGTGTTTTACGATGCATAACGGATGGGCTACGGCGGGAGTTATCCTCTATCTGTTCGGCATGCTGATGTCTTACATCGCCTCAACGGTTTACCATGCCGTTTCTGCCTGGAGTAAATGGAAGGAGCGACTGCGCAAATGGGACCATGCCGCCATCTACTGGCATATTGCCGGTTCTTACTCGCCAATCACGCTCATTGCGATGCGAGACCAGGGATATTGGGGATGGAGTCTTTTTATCTTTATTTGGGCTTGTGCCATTGCCGGAACCATCATGAGTTTTGCCAGACTCAAGGATCACAGCAACCTGGAGACCATCTGCTTTGTAGGCATGGGATTGTCGGTACTGGTTGCTTTCAAACCTTTGATTGACTCCGTATCCACCGCCACAGTCTGGTGGATTATTGCCGAAGGCGTCTGCTACATTACGGGCGCCGTATTCTACAGTATCAACAAGAAGAAATACATGCATTCCGTGTTCCATTTCTTCGTTTTAGCTGGTAGTATCTGCCACATCATTGCAGTTTGGGATATTCTCATGAAATATATCTAAACGACTTAATAAAAAGCATCAAGGCATCGGGAAGTTTTTGCTTTCCGATGCCTTTGTTTTTTTATAAAGTTCTATATTACAAGACATTCATCCATATCATACTCTTCTTATAATATAATAAGGTGGAATTGTTAACAATACGTTAAAGTATAAAAATAATTGCCCAAAAATTTGGAACTTATCGCAGAAAAGCATACCTTTGCAGTGTTCTATTGAAGTAGTACACTAAAACATTAAAGATTATGATACAGATTAAAGACATTGATTTCAGATACCCAGGTAGCAAGCACCTTGTATTTAGAGATTTCTCTTTGGAACTCAAGGAGAACAATATTTATGGCTTGCTCGGCAAGAACGGTACAGGCAAGAGCACCCTGCTCTACCTCATCAGCGGATTGCTCCGCCAGCAACAAGGTACCATTCTCGTGGATGACATTTCGGCACAAGATCGCAAAGCCGAGATGCTGAAGGACATCTTCATGGTGCCCGAGGAATTTGAACTGCCCAACGTTTCCCTCGCCACCTACGTGAAGATGAACCAGGGGTTCTATCCTAACTTCTCGCAGGAAGTGCTGGACCGTTGCCTCAAGGATTTTGATTTACCACTCTCTCTCAAGTTGAACGAACTCTCGATGGGACAGAAGAAGAAGGTATTCATGAGTTTCGCACTCGCCACGGGTACCCGTTTTCTTCTGATGGATGAGCCAACCAATGGTCTCGACATCCCATCGAAGAGCCAGTTCCGTAAGGTCATCGCCAACAACATGACGGAAGACCGCACCCTCATCATCTCTACTCATCAGGTGCACGATGTAGAGTCGTTGCTCGACCACATCATCATCATGAACCAGAGCCAGCTTCTGCTCGACGCTTCGGTTTCAGACATCTGCGACCGATACAGCTTTACCTATCGCACCCCTGCCGAAATGGACGACACCGTGCTCTATGCCGAGCCTACGCTGCAAGGCAATGCCGTGCTAGCCAAGCGCAAGGAGGGAGAACCAGAGACCCAGATGAACTTGGAACTGCTCTTCAATGCAGTAATCAATGGGAAGATTTAGTAGAACATTTTAAAAGAAGAAAATTATGAACAATACAATCGATATCAAGAGACTGGGATTGTTGATGCGTTGGGATTTGCTGACCTTTAGGAAGGGCTATACATTTAGCACCCTGGCTTGCATCATCGCTTATTCGCTCTATAGTCTCGTAGGCATTAACAATCTTAAAGGTGTAGTCATGTATGACTTTGATAGCTCACTAGTTGGTACACAGAAGCATTATCTTTCCGAAGAGTCCGTTTTCTTTGGCCTCCTATGTTTCATCGTATTCTATGTGATGGCATCCTGCATCTTCAACAATCTGAGGACGAAGACTTACAGGGAGAATTTTCTGATGCTGCCAGCCAGCAACAAAGAAAAATACATGGCTCGCCTTCTGCTGATGGTATTCCTCAGCCTCATAGAACTATGCATCATTCTCTTTGCTACCGATGCCATCCAGCTGGCATTCAGCTACATCATCAATCCAGGATTTCATGTAAGCATCTCATGGCCAGTGCTCAAGTCCATATTAGGCAGCACCCTATTCACGCGCTGGGAAGAGCAAGATGCAATATTCTATAGTTTCTTCATCTTCGCCCACTCGTTCTGCACCCTGGGTGGCACGTTCTATCGCAAGATGGCACCGCTGTTCACATTTCTCACAGGACTTGTACTATTTATGGTGTTTGGATATGCGATTCAGTGGATGGCGCACGCCGGTCTTCTCGACTTTCTTAAGCCATACAATGATGGACACAACTATATATTCACCACTATGCTCTGCATCCTCTTCCTTGCCCTCTCAGCTTTCAATTACTGGGCATCTTACAAGCTCTTCACCCGTATGCAGGTTATCAGCAATAAGTGGATCAATATTTAAACAAGGACGATTATGAATTTCAGTAATGATAAAGCAATATACGTACAGATAGCCGAGCGACTGAGCGATGAGATTCTGGCGGGCAAGTACAAGGAAGACGAGCGAATACCAAGCGTCAGGGAATACGCCGTGCTGCTGGAGGTGAATGCCAACACAACCGTGAAGGCATACGACCTGCTTGCCACCGATGAGATTATCTACAACAAGCGAGGTCTGGGCTACTTTGTTTCCGCAGGAGCCAAGAAGCAGATTAAGAAAACCCGCAAAAAGGAGTTTATGAAAGAAAGACTCCCGGAACTCGCCCGACAAATGCAGCTTCTCGACATCTCCATCGATGAAGTGAAGGAAGAGTTGGAAAAGAATCTCAAAAAGATAAAGATATGATGACACTATTCATCCTCAAATATATATTTATAGCTTCTGTCTTTGCCTTATATATAATAAGGTGTATGTAATAACGTTTTAAAAAATAGCTACGCTTGCAACTTTCTGAAAGTTGCAAGCGTCTAATGGTTTAAATTGATATCCATAAAACGAAAGTAATATGTCATTAATTCATCTAAAAGACGTCAACAAGACCTATCAGGGTGCTCAGCCACTCCATGTACTGAAGGGCATCGACCTCGACATCGAACGTGGCGAGTTCGTCAGCATCATGGGTGCTTCCGGCTCGGGAAAATCCACCTTATTAAATATACTGGGTATTCTCGACAACTACGATACGGGCGAATACCGACTCAATGATGTGCTCATCAAAGACCTCTCGGAAACCCGTGCTGCCGAATACCGCAACAAGATGATAGGCTTCATCTTCCAGTCGTTCAACCTCATCTCGTTCAAGACGGCGGTGGAAAACGTAGAGCTTCCACTCTTCTACCAGGGCGTGAGCCGCAAGAAGCGCCACGAACTGGCGATGGAATATCTAGAAAAACTGGGCTTGAAGCAATGGGCCAACCATTATCCTAACGAGATGTCGGGAGGACAGAAGCAACGTGTAGCCATCGCCCGTGCCCTCATCACCAAACCCGAAATTATCCTTGCCGATGAGCCTACTGGAGCCCTCGACTCCAAAACGAGCGTGGAAGTGATGGACCTGCTGAAGGAACTGCACCAGAAAGAGGGAATGACTATCGTGGTGGTAACCCACGAAAGCGGTGTTGCCAACGAGACCGATAAGGTTATCCATATCAAGGACGGACTCATCGGAAGCATCGAAGACAACAGAGACCATCATCTCGTATCGAAAGACTACGTGAAGTAAGAAGTTTATAGTTTAAAGTTTATAGTTAATAGGGCAGAACTGCTGATGGCGCCAGCCCTCTATAAACTATCAACTATTAATTATTAACTAAAAATAATGAGAGAATTAATCAAAGAAATATGGAGCACGTCGAAGCGCAACAAGCTCCGCACTTCGCTCACGGGATTTGCCGTTGCCTGGGGAATCTTCATGCTGATATTCCTGCTGGGCGCCGGCAACGGACTGATTAATGCCCAGTTGCAGCAAAGCACCCGATTCCTTGCCAACTCCATGCGAGTATTCCCGGGCGAAACCTCCAAGGCTTACAAGGGACTGAAGGAAGGCAGAAGCATCACGCTCAACGACAAGGATATCCTCATCAGCAACAAGACCTACGGCCAGTACGTGGATGATGTGGGTGGAAGACTGGAACAGTATAACGTGAACATCAACTATGGTGATAATTATGTGGCAAGCCAGTCATTGGTGGGTGTGGCTCCTACACATCCCAAAATCGACAAGACGGAGCTGATTGCCGGACGATTCATCAACGAAATCGATATGAAGGAGCAGCGCAAGAATGTAGTGCTGAGCCGAAGCCAGGCCAAGGAACTCTGCAAAGACTATCGTTCGCTGGTGGGCAAGAACGTAAAGATCAGCAACCTCAACTTCCAGGTGGTGGGAATCTATAAGGATGATGAATCGCGCAATAATACCGAAGCCTTCATCGCCTACTCCACCATAAAGACCATTTACGCCAAGGGCGATGATGCGGGAAGTCTGGAGTTTACCATCAAGAACCTGAAGACCAAGGAAGATAACGAGAAGTTTGAAAAGAACTACCGCGCCAGCATCAACAACAACCATCAGGCAGCACCTGATGACGAGCGAACCATCTGGCTCTGGAACCGATACGTAGACAACATCCAGATGAACCAGGGAATCGCCATCATGCAGACGGCCCTATGGATTGTGGGTCTGTTCACTCTGCTGAGCGGAATCGTGGGCGTAAGCAACATCATGCTCATCACCGTGAAGGAGCGAACCCGAGAGTTTGGCGTAAGAAAAGCCATCGGAGCCAAGCCTTGGTCGATACTGAAGCTCATCATCACCGAGAGCATCATCATCACCTCGTTCTTCGGCTACATCGGAATGGTCTGCGGTGTGGCGGCAAACGAAATCATGGATGCAACCATCGGCCACACCACCGTAGATACCGGACTGTTTAAAGCCGCCATGTTTGTGAATCCTACGGTGGGCATCGGCACCTGTATCGGCGCCACCATCACCATCGTCATCGCAGGCACCATCGCCGGACTCATCCCAGCCATCAAGGCTGCAAGAATCCGACCGATAGAGGCGCTGAGAGCGGAGTAAAACAGTTAACAGTTAATAGTTAATAGCGGCTACGCCGTTTAGCAAGATTGCCCTATAAACTATTAACTATAAACTATAAATTTTTATTATGCGATTAGATTTAGATACATATAAAGAGATTCTCGACACCATCACGAGGAACAAGAGCCGCAGTCTGCTTACGGGCTTCGGCGTGTTCTGGGGCGTGTTTATGCTCATCGCCCTGATGGGTGGCGGACAAGGACTGAAGGAGATGCTGCAAAACAACTTCACAGGCTTTGCCACCAACACCGCTATCATCTGGGCGCAGAACACCACCAAACCCTACAAGGGATTCAACAAGGGGCGCTCCTGGCAGATGGAAGAGAAAGACCTGGACAGATTGCGCCACCAGGTGCCCGAACTCGATGTCATTACCCCGCTGCTCTTCGGCGGCAACAAGTCGGTGGTGTTTGGAGACAAAAAATTCAGCGGCAGCACCCAGGGCGTAAATCCTGACTACGCCAAAGTTTCTGCGCCACAGATGTTTTACGGCAGATACATCAACGAGATGGATGTGCGCCAGCAGCGCAAGGTTTGCGTCATCGGCAAACAGATTTACAAGAATCTCTTTCCTGGCGGCGGTGATCCGTGCGGCAAGAGCGTAAGAGTTGACTCTACCTATTATATGGTGATAGGCGTAGATTACCGTTCGGGCAACGGCATCAATTTCGGCGGTCGTGCCGATGAAACCATCACCCTGCCCCAATCGGTTTTGCGCAGCGCTTATAACCGGGGTAAGGCGGTTGACATCATAGCCACCACCGGCAAACCGGGCGTAGTGATGAGCAGCATTGCCCAACGGATGAGAGAAACCGTAGCAAGAGCCCACAGCATAGACCCTACGGACGAAAAGGGCATTATGGTGTTCAATACCGAAGTACTCTTCCAGATGCTCGACAACCTGTTCAAGGGCGTCAACTTCCTCATCTGGCTGGTAGGCATCGGTACCCTTCTTGCCGGCGCCATCGGAGTTTCCAATATCATGATGGTAACGGTAAAGGAGCGAACCACCGAGATAGGCATCCGCCGAGCCATCGGAGCCACGCCTAAGATGATACTTTCGCAAATCATCTCCGAGAGTATTCTCCTCACCCTGGTAGCCGGCATGAGCGGCATTCTCTTCGGTGTTGCCATCCTGCAGATGCTGGAAGTAGGAAGTACCACGGACGGCATTCTTACCGCCCACTTTCAGGTAGATTTCTGGACGGCCATCTCTTCAGCCATCCTCATCTGCATTCTCGGCGGCCTAGCCGGACTCGCCCCTGCATGGCGAGCGATGAGCATCAAACCGGTAGATGCAATGAGAGACGAATAAAAGAAAATATAAGATATAAAAGATATGAAAAAGTATTCAAAGTTGATTGTTGCGGCGATTGTCGCCTTGATTTTCATCGGAACCTTCGTGTTCCTTTATGAGAAATCGCAGCCTAAGCCTGTAGAGTATACTGAGTTTACTCCTAAGATGGCTGATGTTTTGAAAACTACCGTCATCACGGGCAAGATTGAGCCTCGCAACGAGGTGAGCGTAAAGCCTCAGATTAGCGGTATCATCACCGAGATTTGCAAAGAAGCGGGTGATTATGTTCAGGCGGGCGAGGTTATCGCCAAGGTAAAGGTGATTCCGGATATGGGACAGCTCAGTTCGGCTCAGGCACGTGTGCGCCTTGCAGAAATCAACCTGAAACAGGCACAGGTGGATTACGGCCGCGAGGAACAGCTCTTCAAGAAACAGCTGGTCAGCGCCGATGAGTTTGATAAGGTAAAGCAGGCGATGAAACAGGCACGCGAGGAGGTTACCGCTGCCGAAGATGCTCTCCAGGTGGTGCGCGATGGTGTAAGCAAGAGCAATGCCAGCGCTTCTTCCACCCTCATCCGTTCTACCATCTCGGGCATTATCCTCGATATTCCGGTCAAGGTGGGTAACTCGGTGATTCTTGCCAACACTTTCAACGATGGTACTACCATCGCCAGTGTAGCCAACATGAACGACCTCATCTTCCGTGGCAATATCGATGAAACCGAAGTGGGAAGTCTCGTTACAGGAATGCCGATGAAGATTACCATCGGAGCCTTGCAGAACCTCAACTTCGAGGCTAACCTGGAATATATCTCTCCTAAGGCTGTAGAAAACAATGGTGCCAACCAGTTTGAGGTAAAGGCAGCCATCCGTTCTACCAAGGGCGGCAAGATTCGTTCTGGTTACAGCGCCAATGCCGAGATTGTACTGGCAAAGGCTACCCATGTACTCACCGTTCCGGAGAGTGCCATCGAGTTTAGCGGCGATTCTACCTTTGTATATATCATAAAAGGTAGCGACAAGAAGAAGACTTATGAGCGCAAACAGGTAACTACCGGTTTGAGCGATGGAGTAAATATTGAAATCAAGAAAGGTCTGGGACTCAAGGACAAGGTTCGCGGTCCTCAGGTAATAGCAGAAAATAAGGATGATGACGAATAGTCATCATCCTTATTCTTTTTTATAGGCATCAGATAACTTAGACGTTATCCTTTTCGATATCCTTGAAGTAGCGGTAAGTACCCACCTTCAGTTCATCGCAGGCAATCTCATCACAAACGATGATGCCATGCTGGTGCTGCTGCAGAGCGCTGATGGTCCAAGCCTGGGTAACAGGACCTTCGATGGCAGCCTGTAGGGCGCGGGCCTTGTTATGACCGTTGCAGAGAATCATTACCTCTCGGGCAGCCATCACGGTACCCACACCTACGGTCAGAGCCAGACTAGGTACCTTCTCAGGATCATTATCGAAGAAACGGGAGTTGGCAATCTTTGTATCTGTAGTGAGCGTCTTTACTCGTGTGCGTGAGGTTAGAGAAGAGAATGGCTCGTTGAAAGCGATATGGCCATCAGGACCGATACCACCGATAAAGAGGTCGATGCCACCCGCTTCTTCTATCATCTGCTCATAATGACGGCACTCCTCTTCCAGGTTCTCGGCATTACCGTTCAGGATATGAATATTCTCCTTAGGGCAGTCGATATGATTGAAGAGATTGGCAGCCATGAAAGAGTGATAGCTCTCAGGATGAGATTCCGGCAAACCTACATATTCATCCATGTTGAAGGTGATGACATGCTTGAACGAAACCTTGCCTTCTTTTACTGCCTTTACCAGGTTGGCATACATGCCCTGAGGTGAAGAACCGGTTGGCAAACCCAGAACAAAAGGACGTTCAGCAGTTGGTTGAAATCTGTTAATTGTTTCAATTACATGATCAGCTGCCCACTTTGACAGCTTCTCATAATCTTTTTCGATAATAACACGCATAATCTATTTCTTATTGTTTAGTTGTAAAATTCAGGAAACAAAAATAATAAAAATCTGTTTCATTACCGCTAAAAGATGGCAAAAATTATATTTTTTTACAGTTTGCGGTATCTACTTCTTCATAGCCCTCCTGCTCTACATATTCATCGAAACCAATGCTGATATCGGCGCCATTCTGCTCGAAGAGACGCAGTAATTTCTGCTGCATATCGGGTGCGATGAGGATGGCGCCGCGCTTCGCCTTGCAATAGGTGCTTTCGCTGATATAGGGCGAAAAGTGCCAGAAATGAGGCGTATTGGCAGAAGGTATCGTACCGAACATGCGGCGGAATCCGCGTGCCATGCGTATGATCTTCTTCTGAAGCCGATAGGCGCAGCCCTGCTCGTTGCAGGCTATACGGTCCGGGTTCAGAATACTGAACACCTTCTCCGACTTACGCAACTTCTGATAACGCTCAAAACGAGCACAAAGGTGATGTACCGGGCACGCCTCCTTGAGACATACCGTATCAATGGAATGGATTGAAATATTGTTCATGTTCTTTATTTTTTAAGTTGGATAAATAATTTTTTCTTCGAAAGATTGAGAGGCTGTTATCGGCAAATAGCCAACTGGCGAACCACAGACAGCCAACTAGCCGCTATGAGAACAGTGGGCTGTTCTAGTCAGACAGCTATCGGAAAAGCCTGAGAAAGAATTTTAAGAAAGGAACTGCGAAAAACTCTTCACTCTTCACCTAACCCCCGGAAATGCCGATAAACAGAGGGGATTCGAAGGGTGAAGAGTTGTTTTTCACTCTTCACCCACTCTTCACCACTCTTCACCCATCTGCCGCTTAGCTATATTTTCAGATTCTTACAAGCAGATAGGCCTGACCCTTCTTGGTATGCTTCATCTTGCAACCCAGGAGTTTGAGCGACTGGCCGATGCGAATCTTGGTACTCAGATTGCTTATCAGCATCGGAAATCTTTCGTGCAGAACCTCGAAAATATCCGAACAGATGAGCCATTCGCCCGTTTCATTATCCTCGGCAACACGGAAGCAGCTCTTCAGCATCGATTCAAAATCATCTACCTTGAAGAAAGGAAGATTGCACTTCTGAATGCGATCCACCTCGGCATTGGTAAACCAGTAAGGTGTCTTCTTATGGCAAAGCTCATACATAACTTGTGCATAGAGCTGGTCATAAATGATGGGTGAACCGTTGTCGATATATTCACCTGCCGGAATGTGCAGACAGACGAATCGGCGGCTACCCGTAGGGTCGCAGAGCGGATGCTCATCATTGGTGGTTGCCAGGAAGGAAGCGTAACGCGGACGGTCATCCTGACACTTGCCGAAGATAGGGCGCCCGTTCACCTTCACCTTCGAAAGCATCTGCTTCAGCTTGCCCTGCTGCGATGGTCCCATATTCGCAAACTCATCTATATTGACAAAGAGATTATGAGTGAGCGCCATCTCGGAGTCAAACTTATTGGCAAAGTTGATGTGGTCGAGGAAATACTGGCGCAGATGATCCGGCAGCAGGCGATAGGCAAAGGTACTCTTGCCGCAACCCTGCTTGCCGATAAGCACAGGAGTGGTTTCGTTGCCATGAAACATATCCATCTGCAACCAGTGGGCGACAGCCGAACGGAGCCAGGTGGCGCACCATCCCAACTGTTCACTTGTAAGCCCCGGAATCCTGCCAAAGAGTTCAGCCACATGGTTCTTTCCATCCCATTCCGGCAGGTTCTCGAGATACTCCCTGATAGGATCAAACTCCGGAACCTCTTCAGAACATACAAACTCCTCAATATCCTGTCGGGGCGACTTCTTGCCTCCCACACCCAACCGCTTGGCGTGACGGACGATGGAATTGAAAGCCTCCGGAGTCAGCACCTTCCAGGTTGAGTCAGAAGATTCCTCCTCTTCCCCACCGGTTTCCGGTTCCTCTTCTACGGGCTCCTCAGTTTCGTCCTCATTCTTTGAGAGAGTGAGATACTCGGTTTTACCACTTAGCACATTTCTACGGAAGAGATAATACTCATCGAGAAAACTCTCAACAAGAGAGAGTGCTGAAATTTCGTTTGTCATCTTATCTGATGACGATAAGGTTTTTAAATTTTCCACCATAATTAAATTTTTTAGATTTATAATATTCATTCTTTTAGCCCTTATATATAAAAGGTGAAGAGTGGTGAAGAGTGGGTGAAGAGTTGTCTCTATCTCTTCACCCCTCGAAACCCCTCTGTTTATGGGCATTTCCGGGCTTCAGGTGAAGAGTGAAGAGTTTCAGCTCATTCATGGCTCAGCATTTCGCCGCTCTTTCGTTTTCGATTGCAAAGTTAATACTTCCCTTCACCGATTCCAAATTTTCCCCGCCACCTTCCCGCTACTTTTCTGAAATCAGGGAAGAAACAAGGGGGCTACGGGGAAAAGTATGGGGAATTTCTTCAAAATCCTTTTCTTAATCTGGATAATTTGCTTCGAATTCGCTCATTTGTGTAGAAGATAATTTGCCTAAAAACAATTTAAAGAATAGAACTTTTAGCAAACGTGTTACACGAATTGAGACACCTTAGCCGTAATTTTGCAGCCGAAATAAAAAAAATTGTATTATGACATTAAAAGAATTACTCGACTCGCTTTCGTTCGACGAAATTGCACCTTTCCGCATAAGGCATTATCATACGATTATGCGCCAAGAGATTTTTTTGTGGATCTGCTTCCTAAAATATTTTGTCCCAGACTTGACAATACTCTTGGTAAAGAAATAAGAATAGATGTGGCTTATTACGAATAAAAAAAATGACTTCAAACAATATTGAAGAGTATAGAACGTTTTCCATATAAAAAGATTCAAAATATGACTGCATTGGAGAAATATATTTGGATAGTAAGAACACTCTATAACAAAGGAGATAGAGGGTTGTCGCTGAAAGAACTCAACGACAAGTGGATACATGACGAGAACATAAGCAATGGAGAGCCTTTGCCACGGCAAACCTTCGACCGATGGAAAGGAAACATTCTGATGATACTCGGCGTGAACATTGAATGCCGGTTAAAAGGCGGTTATCGCTATTACATCTCCAACCCAGAATGTTTGAGTAAAGGTGGGCTGGTCCGTTGGCTACTGGATACGTATTCTACAGCAAATACCTTGTCGCAAAGCATTCAGTTGAAAGACAGAATACTTGTTGAAGAAATACCATCCAACCGTAACTACTTGACAAACATCATAGAGGCGATGAAGAACAACCATGTGGTAACGTTGACGTACAAGAGTTTTATACATGGCTCCTCTCATACGTTTTCTGTAGAACCTTACTGCCTAAAGATGTTCCAAAAAAGATGGTATTTATTGGCGAAGAATCTCGTTGATAACAATCTGCGTATCTATGGGCTTGACCGTTTGGAAAATTTTGAGGAAACCAAAGAGCATTTCACGATGCCCAAGAATTTTGATGCAAACACCTATTTTTCCTCATTCTATGGAATAGTAACAGACGAGACCATTCCTATGCAACGCATTGTGGTTCGGGCCAACAAGCAACATCAGCATTATCTTCGTTCCCTGCCACTACATCCTACCCAGAAAGAGATATTCACCTGTAAGGACTACGCAGACTTCGAACTGACATTGCGTCCTACCTATGATTTCATCATGGAACTGTTACATTTTGGAAATATGATAGAGGTATTGGAACCACAATCCCTACGACAGACCATGAAAGGTTGGGTAAGTGACTTGTGGGAGTTATATGAAAACGACTAACAAAATATAGATTATGGAAAGATTTGATATTAACAAAGAGCTCAAAAACTTAGAAGGACTGTCTGTAAGAGCTAAATGCTCTGCATTGGATGACCTATGCTGTACGCTAAGAGAAGCCATATCAGATATCAGTAATGCCAAAAATGAGATTTTGGAAGAATACGAGCGTTCTTGCCGAAAGAAATTCATCGATGAGATCAATTCGAAGATTAAAGCAGACTTCGATGGCAGAATACCCTACGTGGACAATTACGGATATCAAGTTAGCTACGATGGGATTCCTACGTATATCAACTTCTCATGTATAGAAGGAGAATGGTATATCTATTTTACTATATTGGAAGGTAGCCTGAAGCCTGTAAAAGAACTTGTCAAAAGAATGGGAGGTGATTCCGAATCCCTGGAGCTACGTGCTTCAGAAGAAAACCTTGTTTGGAAATTCCTGTACGCTTTATACTCTACAGATGACTATACCCGAAAAGAAGTTATCTTCAAGTTCGGTGACCAGGCTAATACTGTCAATTCAGAAAACTGGAAAACAATACCATTAGAAACCATGGATTCAAGAACAGATTGGGTTGTAATTCTGACTGATGACGCAGAAGCTTATCTCAATGAAATAAATGCGATAGTCACAAAAATGAAACACCCGAAGACTTGCTTTGTGATAGATTTGCATCCATGTGCCAATTACAAGCATTTACAGAAACTATGGGACAATTATATCATGACAGACAAGGAATCTGTAGGAGTACTTCTTAATTTTATACATCATCACTTGGTGAATCCAAGTAGGATAACTTTCTTCATACAAGATTTCAGGGAATACAGCGTTCCATATCCACTTGTGAGAGCTGTCTCTACTGAAATCGGGAAGAAAGTCACAATTGATTCTAAAGCAAAAGCTATATATTATGGTCTATGCTTCGAACTGAATTGTGAATTTGCAGATTCTTACATGAATACGTTTAATGAAAATTTAGACGAAATGGGTGAAGATATTGGTTTGCAGTGGTCTATCCAAAACTCTACAGACAATGTTGTAGAGGTTCTATACTTATACGAACCAAAAGTTTAATTATAAAACATATTAATTATGAACAATTTAACAAAACAACTGGCTAACTTATACGAGCCAAAATGGAATGAACTGAAACAACAGTTGGATGCTCAAAACATCAAGGTACAATCACCTTTTATGCTGGGTGTAGCATTGGAACATAACAACCAAGGAGGTTATGTTGACGAAAGTTGGTGGACTGATGCCGACTTGAAAGTTATGGTGTTCGGGCAGGAGCCTCTCAATTGGCCTATGCCAATATTGGATGATGGCTCCCAAGTACAGTCTGATGATTTCGTAGAACTATACCAACGTTTTTATTCTGACAACTATAAAGGGGAATATTTCCTTACAGATTCTGACAACCACTTGGCTAAGAATAAGTTCTTCAGCATGGGATTCAATGGTATCATGTCGGGTATCAAAGACTTCGTTCTCGGTGAACAGTATTCCGACAAGAAAGTAGCATACCTTTGGAACAACATTTCAAAGTTATCTGTAGGTGGACGCAAGGGTGTTGATTGTGGCATTCATAATTTGGAGAAAGAATACTTCCATGTCATCCCTCAGGAGATAGAGATATTGAAGCCTGATGTTCTCATCTTCTTGACTGGTCCTGGCCAAAACACCTATTACAGCTACATCCAAGATAACTTCAACGTAAAGGGTTCGCCAATTCCTTTGGCAGGAAATGATATTGACGCAGTGGCAAAACTTGATATTGAAGGCATCAGCCTTGCTTACAAGACCTATCATCCTACAGCGACCAAGGATGGAGACAGAGGCATCACAGATGCCGAGAAGTGGAAGTATTATCATGCCATTTTAGATGACATGAAGGAACATATCCATGATATTTTTCTAAAAGGCAAATAAATCAACTTATGGGAATTGCGACATTTAATAGCATATTGCACCATATGCGGAATAGAAACGCTGATAGTACGGATGATGACATCTTTGAAGATGAACTCCATAATACTATACGTAGGCTGAACTTTGCAGAAGAACAGAATGAAGCCAAGGCTATTCTGTCCGACCTCCAGTCTATGGCAGAAATTCAAAAAAACTGCCTCGTGGAGTATGTTCTTTTGGATTTTGTCATGGGGAAAGGGTGCACGGAATGTTCGAAAGCTGTTTGCGAAGATGCTTTTGGCAAACATCCTACGTTTGCCGACATGATGCGCCATCCTTGGTTCAAGCACCTGATGAGTCATCCTGTAGCAACAGAGCCCTACAGTCCGCTTCCTCCTATAGTACGTAATGATGCCTACTACTGGCGCAATTTCCATTTTCCTCTGTTCTACCATCTTCAGGAAGGTAACAGTTTGGCTTTGGAAGTGTTGGAGCATCTTGCGGCTAAAGGCGACATTCTTTCCATGGAGCGTGTGTCACTTTACTACTTCGATAAATGCCAATTTTCCAAGGCGTTTCTTTTATTTAAAGCTTTGCATGAGAAAATGCAGACAACCGAATGGTATGATTGGGCGATTAAGCAACAAATCACCTACAAACTCGCTCATCTATATACCTATGGAGAAGGTGTAGAGCAAAATCTCGACAAAGCGGCTCAATACTACAAAGAACTTGAAAATGGCTACAACTGGGGAAACAGAGCCCAATACCAGTTGGGAAAGATGGCTGAGCAAAGGCATAACTACCTGGAGGCGATGGATTACTATCGTAAAAATATAGATTGTAGCGAGTATAGCAAGTACAGCTTCTACAGGGGAGATAAGCCGAAAGACTTGTTTCCACTTCGATTGGAGATTGCTTATAGACAGATGAAGAAGAAACTCAACCCTATAGTTGACTGTCTGACACTTGCGACTTGCCAAAAATGTAACGATATGGTTCTTCAGTTGAAGGTCATGATGAATGCAATAGTCACAATTGAATGGGGTGATGGTGAAACTGAATCAGTAAAATGGAAAGTGGATGACTGGGGACAGGTAAGACATTCATATCAATCGCCAGGCTATTACTGTATTACAATAAAAACAGACGAGGAGAACGTATTGACTGGATTCCATATTGTTTCTCACAAGGCAATATGCTCAATAGATGTTTCCGACTGTAAGGGATTGACGTATCTATTGTGTCCAAATCAAATGTTGAAACAAATGTCTTTAAGCAAGACTGAATATCTCTCTGTGCTTGATGTACATGGAAATAGGCTGCAAAGAATCAACCTCAGAAAGAATCCGTTACTTACAATCGTTGATTGTTCTAACAATCCGTTGCAAAAGATAGAAGCAGTGAAGCATCCTCCATTCAGTTTAATGTGCATAAGAAAAACAAGGCTGGGAACTAAAGCAAAAAGGAGATTTCATGAAATCGTTCGTTTGAATGCAGGGCGATTATTGAGTGAGGGCTTTGTTAACCAATTGACAGAGCCGCTTTTGCCTACGTTGCTGTTTTATATAAAGAACAGCACTTGGGAAGATGTCTTGGCATGCTTGCAACAGGAAAACGAAGATTCAAAGGTAAATAATAACTTCACGGTATTGCACAGAGTCTATGCCTTGCTTAAAGCATATCGTCACGTCACTCCGTGCCCATACAAAAATGGTTTTATGTGGGCGTCAGGAACATGGGTCGTTATTGCACATAAGTTTAAAACCAAAAGAACGGGTCAAATAGTAGAATGTGAGACTTCCGAAGAAGAGTTCTATTTGTATGAACGTCCTTGGAGTATGATTCTTGGAACACCAGTAAAAGCATGGGACAATCGCCTGCCTTTCATGATGCTTCCACAACATCCAAATGCCTACTATGCAGCCATGTGTTTATATAATATGGTGGACAATAACACTGAAATGAAGAAACATAAAATTCCTAAGATCACTTATGGAAAAGAAAGTTGCTAAAATAATTTTTCTTGACTTTGATGGTGTTCTGAATACAGAATACCATCAAAGACAATTACAGTTTGAAGGAAAAATATGGCAAGACAGGCACGGTGCAATGAGAGCCATTAACATATTGAATCAACAATAAAACTTTCAAGAAATTTTAATTTAGTTCTAACCTGTAATAAATAATGGGGCACCTTAGCCATACCTTTGTACCCAATAGCGTAATTAAATTTTCAAAGATATGGCAAATGATAAGTTAAACAAAGAGTTGGTTTCTCGTATGATGGACGATGCTGCATGGAAAGAACTCTCAAAAGACTTTCCATGGACAGAACTGTTGCTTGAGAAGTATATGAACTATGTGGACTGGAAAGAAATTTCAAGAAACAACGATGTAGTGTGGACCAAAAGCCTACTTGAAAAATTCAAGCACAGACTTGACTGGCACGAATTGACATCAAACAGTAGTACACTATTGTTTACAGAAGACAACATAGAGACATTTAAGGATTGTTGGGATTGGGAAGTGCTATCAGACAAGTCTTGTATCGATATGACCCACGAACTTTTAATCAAGTATGCTGACAGATGGAATTGGGCATACATAATAGATCGATATGGTGACGATTCTATTACCTACAATGAGGAATTTCTCGAAAAGTATGGTGAATATATCCCTGCCTCAGAGTTGGGCGGTTCAAAATTATGGGACTGTATTATAGAAAAACGAATAAAAGCACTGAAACAGGAAATACTGGCTTAAATTACTCTTTTATGGTACAGAACACTACTATTGTTAAATGATAGCATGCTGTGCATATGGTCTTAGTTGAAATACCTTTCATCTCTAAAGCTGTATGCATAGCTTTTGTCTTTACTATAATGCCACTTTTCCTGTAAAACCTAAATCAACAGTTACTACACCAAGAGCCTTGAATACTCTTCTCATAGTAGGTATAGTTATGCTGTAACATTTTGAAAGCTGATAAATTGCACATAAAGAACACACTATGGTTGAATTGGACTAAAAAGAACATCAACTGAAAATAAAATCTAAAAAACAGATATGATTTTCATTAATCCATTTAATTGTTGTACCTTTGCCATCGAAAAGAGTTGTTTGACAAGCAAACTTGTGTATAATGCAGAAGTTGAAACTATTGCCAAATCATCACCTATATTGAGGTGAAAAGCTCAAAAATAGCTCATTTTAAGCTATTCGGCAAATTTTAGTGTATTTTTTCTTAAAACAGACTGACAATGAATGAAGATAAAGATGAAATAGAATTCAGCTACGAAGTCTTCGACCGACAGCTCGACAACTTCTGCCGAATGCTCAGCATTCTGGTAGATGCATGGGAAGATTACAGTCCGCAGGAACTTACCTTCGATATCCGTTCGCTCTGCACCAAAGCCACCCGGCTCTGCTATATGGCAGAGAAAGATATGGTGCTGCAGCACAACGACATAGCCAAACAGCGAAAGGAGCAGAACGAAACCCATGAAGTAAGCATCAGCATCATCGTAATGCAGAAGTTTACACCCCTGATGGCGCATATCATGGAAGACATGAAAAAGGGAAAACAGATAGAAGGAAAACGGATGAAAGTGGCACCGCTGGATATGACCCGCATCCTGCCGAAACTCAACGAATTTTTCGAAACCGATGAACTGGCAAAGGAAGTACTATCGATGTAAACGAAGTAACCAAACTCCAGAAAGAACTGTTACGCCAGGTAAAACCCACTCATATCCCCGGCGTAAAACCCGTAGAGCGCCTCTGGAATCTCTTCCAGCTATACAGCATGGCATGTTATCTGATGCTCCACTTCCGCCAGCTGAGCCATTTCACCAACCTCGCCATGAGCGAAGAACAGACCACCCGCCTCTTCGAAATGTCGCTACAGGAATATCAGGAAGAACCAAAGGGCATCAGCGACATAGACCGATACTTTACAACCCTGGAATATGATAACAACGGAAAGCAGCTCTCCGTCAGCCAATTGCTGGAAGTAAGAAAAACGCTAAAAGACGAGGTACCGGAAAATCTGCGCCTCGACTTTATGAAATATATAAGAGACACCCAACTGCTGGGCGCCCAGCTTGCCCACGTCAATTTTACAGCACAAGAATATCTCAAACTGGTATCAGCCACCGTAAAATGGCACATCATCGAGCAGGAAATCTACGATTTGGAACATCCCGAAGGCATTCCGGAAACCCTTCCCAACGAGGTTTTCTACAAAGTAAAAGACGGCAAATACATCGACATGCAGAATCTGAAGGCTCAGATAGCCAACATGTTGAAATTTGTTACCCGCAAGAACCATTGGTTCTGCGTATGGTGTGTATTGAATCACAACTGCATGCTTCAGGACAACCAGAACTTCGAAGCCTTTGCCACCCAGATGATGACTCCCGAATGGTTTGGCGACATCGACGATTATCTCCATTTCTCGGGCGACAATCTGCGCGACTACCGTCGTTATTTCTCAGAGATAGATTATCCGCAATGGGAGGAAAAGAAGTTTAAGGAAATCAAGAACCTTTACAACATGACGAAATGGTCAGACAAGCTCCTCAGCAAGTTCCAGCATCTCTGCATCACGATGAATGGTGTGTTTGATAAGAAAAGCCTCTGATTACGGCTTGTTTTATGCATAAAAAACAGCTTTTAAATACCTGATTTACAAAATAATATTAAAAGTTCACAAGTTTGTGGTCCACAACCTTGTGAACTTTCATTTTTATCCAAATATTGCAGACACGGAATATAATGGATAATTGGCAAGCCAATCCTGCTCTCTATAAGGTGACATAGATAGGCGCATACCTTTCAATCCCTGATTGCGCTCTACAAACACCCTCAAACTCTTAGCCTGCAAATTCTCCTCAGCCTTTACTTCTATTGGAATGATTCTTTCTTCATCCTGCACTAGAAAATCTATTTCACCACGTGAATTTTCTGCCGACCAATAATAGATAGACAAGGAAGATTTCTCCTTAAGCTGCTGCAGGACATACTGCTCTGTCAGCGCCCCCTTAAAATCTGAAAACAGCACATTTCCTTCCAGCAAGCTTTGGGCAGGAATATTGCTCATGGCTCCCATCAGTCCCACATCAGACAGGAATAACTTGAAAGCAGAAAAATCCTCGTATGCAGCCAATGGCAACAGGGCTTTCTTACAACGGTTTACCTTATAGATCAACCCTGCATCTTTCAGCCATTCGATAGCGAGCTCAAAATCCTTTGCTCTGGCTCCTTCCTTTACGGCACCATAGATGAATTTCTTGTTTTCCTTGGCAAGCTGTGATGGGATGGATTTCCATACCATTCGGATACGTGGAACTTCTATGGCCGGAGCATGTTTGGAAAAATCACGCTCATACGCTTCAAGGATTCCTTTTTGTATGCTTCTGACTTCAGACAGATTTCCCTCGCTGGCAAAAGACTGTACTACAGCCGGCATTCCCCCGACCAGATAATACTGTCGCAGGCATTCCTCAAATTTATTCCGGAACATGGTTATCATATTCCAATCCTTTGACATCAGCAGTTCTACCATACGGCTTTCACCGATTGCATCTAGAAATTCAAAGAATGTGAGGGGATATAAATGCATGAAATCTACCTTACCTACAGGAAAAGAGTCATTCTGATGCATCGCAATTCCGAGCAATGAACCTGCAGCTACGACATGATATTGAGGTGCTTTTTCTGCAAAATACTTTAATGCGGTGATACCCCTGGGTGCTTCTTGTATCTCATCAAGGACAATAAGCGTATTTTCATCAATAGAAACTCCTGTACTCCATTGTATGCTATTGATAATACGGGGAATATCAAAGTCATGTGCAAAAACTTCCCGGAGCATTTCATTGTCTTCGAAGTTTACATACGCACTACGGGTATAGGCCTCTTTGGCAAATTCCTGCATCAGCCAGGTTTTGCCAACCTGGCGGGCTCCAAGCATAATCAACGGCTTTCGGTCGTTGCTTGCTTTCCATTGATATAGGTATTTGATGGCATTTCTCTTCATAACTATCTGATTATTTGATATTTCTGAATGCAAAGATACATTTTTTATTTCAAAGAGCACAAAAAGTCGTCCTTAAAAATGTATAAAACTACAAAAAGTCGTCCTTAAAAGTGTGGAAAATCACAAAAAGTCGTCCTTAAAAATGTATTTGTATCATACATCTAACAAAATCAAAGCGGACAAACTGGAGAATTACTTCTTTCTGATTGAAGCAGAACAAACATAGCGACACCGTACAGAAACAGATTACGATGAACGATTTGTTTAAAAGAAAGTCTCCCGACAGGTGTCAATAGAAAGTCTCCCGCCAGGCGTCCCGGCGGATTTGAAATCGCCGAACGCTTAACGGGATAATCTGCGCTAATGTGCTTTTTTCATACCGTTAGCGCAGATTATCCGAGAATAATTTGCGCTAATGGGGATTTTTTTATATCTTTGCGCAGAAAATAAGCTGCACTCGCAATTTGAAAGCAAGCTTTCATTGCGCTCGCTTGCATTATTCTTTGCAAAAAGAAAATAACGAAAGATATGGAACAGAGACTGATAGGAAGAGAAGCAGAACTCAAACTGCTCAATGAATATATAAACTCCGATAAATCAGAGTTTATCGCCGTCTATGGAAGACGACGTGTAGGCAAGACTTTTCTCATCAGAAAAGCCGTAGAGGACCATTTTGCCTTCTTCATGACAGGAATGAACGGAGTTGCCAAAGGCGAACAGCTTGTCAACTTCAGCATTTCCCTGCAAAAATATACCCACTCCACCACTCTGCAGACGTTCAAGAGCTGGCTGCTGGCATTCTATGCCCTGTCACAATACATAGAAACACTTCCGGAAGGCAAGAAAGTAATATTCATCGATGAATTGCCATGGATGGATACCGCCAAATCGGGATTCATACCAGCACTGGAAAACTTCTGGAACAGCTGGGCTGTACTGCGCAACGACATCAAACTCATCGTTTGCGGATCCGCCACCTCCTGGATGATCAACAACCTGATTCGCAACCGTGGTGGCTTGCACAACCGACTGACCCATCATCTGATTGTAAAACCATTTACCCTGCACGAATGCGAAGAATACTTCAAGGCTTACCACTTCGGCTACAGCCGAAAACAGATAGCAGAATGCTATATGGTTATGGGTGGAATACCTTATTATCTGTCTATGATGGATAAATCGAAAAGTCTGGCACAGAACATCGACCAGCTGTTTTTCGCAGACAATGCAGAACTGAAAGATGAGTTCAACGACTTATACAGAGCTTTGTTTAAGAAATCAGCCGACCATATCGCCGTGGTTACTGCCCTTGCTACCAAAGGAATGGGTATGACCCGACAGGAACTGGTCAAGGCATCGGGAGGAAAAGATAACGGAGCCTTCTCTACAGTACTGGAAGAATTGGAACAATGCGGATTCATCCGTCTGTATGAACCATTCAGCACTACCAACAAGATGACTTCCGACATTCGCCAAAAGCGAAACACCTTATTCCAGTTAGTAGATTTCTATACGCTCTTCTACTTCCGTTTCATCAAGCACAACAAATATCAGGATTCCAGTTTCTGGTCATCCTCCCAAAACAGTCAGCTATACCATACTTGGGCTAGCTTGTCTTTCGAGATGCTTTGTCTAAACCATATAGACAAAATCAAGCACGCCCTGGGAATTTCGGGAGTACAGACCTTGGTTTGCTCATGGCGAAGCAGCAATACAGAAAAGGGAACTCAAATAGACTTGCTGATAGACCGGAAAGATGAAACCATCAATATCTGTGAGATGAAATTCTACAAGAGCGAATTCGAAATCAGCAAGGAATATGAGGAGAAGTTGCTGGAGAAACTGCGTATCTTCACAGAAGAGACGAAAACATCCAAATCGCTTCTCCTCACATTGATTACTTCTTTCGGATTGAAGCAGAACAAACATAGCGACATCGTACAGAAACAGATTACGATGGATGAATTGTTTATTTAAAAGAAAGTCTTTCGCCAGGCGTCAAAAAAAAGACACATTTAAATACCTGATTTACAATATACTATTAAAAGTTCACCAGTTTGTGGCCCACAACCTTGTGAACTTTGTTTTTTTATCCAAATATTGCAGACACGGAATATAATGGATAATTGGCAAGCCAATCCTGCTCTCTATAAGGTGACATAGATAGGCGCATACCTTTTAGTCCCTGATTGCGCTCCACAAACACCCTCAGACTCTTAGCCTGCAAATTCTCCTGAGCCTTTACTTCTATCGGAATGATTCTTTCCTCATCCTGCACCAGGAAATCTATTTCACCACGAGAATTTTCGGCCGACCAATAATAGATAGATAGGGAAGATTTCTCCTTAAGCTGCTGCAGGACATACTGCTCTGTCAGCGCCCCCTTAAAATCAGAAAACAGTACATTTCCTTCCAGCAAGCTTTGGGCAGGAATATTGCTCATGACTCCCATCAGACCTATGTCAGACAGGAATAATTTGAAAGCAGAGAAATCCTCGTATGCTGCCAAAGGCAACAGGGCTTTCTTACAGCGGCTTACCTTATAGATCAACCCTGCATCTTTCAGCCATTCGATGGCGAGCTCAAAATCCTTTGCTCTGGCTCCTTCCTTCACGGCACCATAGATGAATTTCTTGTTTTCCTTGGCGAGCTGGGAAGGGATGGATTTCCAAACCATTCGGATACGTGGAACTTCTATAGCCGGAGCATGTTTGGAAAAATCTCGCTCATACGCTTCAAGGATTCCTTTTTGAATGCTTCTGACTTTAGACAGATTCCCCTCACTGGCAAAAGACTTGACTACAGCCGGCATTCCCCCTACCAGATAATACTGTCGCAGGCATTCTTCAAATTTATTCCGGAACATGGTTATCATACTCCAATCCTTTGACATAAGCAGTTCCACCATACGGTTTTCACCTACTGCATCCAGGAATTCAAAGAATGTAAGAGGATATAAATGCATGAAATCTACTTTACCTCCTCTAATTTAATACACGCTGATAATCAGCGAGTTATAAATTTTATGATCCAATATATCCGAAGCAGATTGAGGCACAGAGCAGAATTCTAAAACGGCTTTTTGCTTTTCGTTCAGTTCAATTCCGTTACCTTGAGCACCTTGGTCACTACCTTGAACACTATCTTGGACACTTGCTTCATCGGTAGTTACATAGACACCATCAACACCGTCAATATCAAACTTAGGCAATACTAAGACAAAGCTGTCCCAAGGAGTAGAGAATGTTGGATCCATACCTTCGGTGTAACCATCATGACTTTTGTAGGCTGTCACAATCTTTTTGAAGCCAGAGCCACGGCGCTCCATGTACTTCAAGCGACTGAAGATGTCGGCAAGTATTGGGTTGCGACGACGTGATGCCATGTTCATCACATCCATATTCTTGATAGAACCGCCATCCATCAAGCCACCAGGCGAGAAGAGTTCAAGGCGGTCATCGTACATGTCGATATGCACCTCACTGCCAAGTTCCAGATAGTTGCGATGAATAAGAGCGTTTACCAAGCCCTCTTCCACAGCACGTTCAGGGTATTCGGGATATTCAAGACGGTTGTCGGCAGTCTTGCGCCAAGCCTTTCTTGTGTTATGACGCACGAAATCAAGTCCGGATTGAAGCAAAGTTACAAGACTTCCGCTGTATTCCTCATCATCCAACGCATCCATCACACCATTAGCCTTGTCAAGTCCGTTCCATCGAGTGCAGAACAGACGAGAGTGGCGTACAGGAGAATAGTCGGCCAGCAGAGCACCTGCATTAGTCAGTTCACCCTTCTCGTTGATGATACCGAACGACTCATAGTCGCTATCCTCAAACGAGCGGTTGGTACGCTTGAAAGTACACTCACTATCTCTATGCATGTGCTTAGCGATACACAATTTCATTATACATGTTGAGAAGAATAGAATTTGATTCGTCTTCTGTGAAATTTTGAGGGTTCATACCATAAGCTTCCATTACAGCCTTGTCGTTGTCCTTGTGCGCTTTTATCAGTTCAGGAGGCATCAAATCACTATAGAGGTCAAATGGCTTCCAATCTGAGTATTTTTTACGTGCTTCAAGGATTGCTTTTGCTGTTTTCACAATCTTCTGGATTTGAGTATCATTTGGAGTTGGCCATGGGAAATTGTTGTACACAATTTCCACACTATATCGTGTGCGCATTTCCTGTCTTCCGCAAACGTAGCGCATCCATGCCATGTGTACTATGCTTTGTAAAACACCGAAGTGGTATAATGTTGCGTTTTCTATTACACCGAGCTGGTGAGTAGGCACTATATCTGCGGTAAAGAAGTCCATTGGAACATAGACTCTTTTCTCTGTGTTTACTAGAGGAACGATTAAATACTCTGATTGAGGTTGACGAGTTTCTCCAAATAACATTGGAGTCGATGCGAATTTTTGCGTCTGAGTTCTCGTACTTGAAGCACGAAATTCCTTTACCTTATTAATTGCATCCGATATAGGCTTTATTCCTCTATATACACTTGGAGAAATTCCCTTTAACCAAAGACACCATCTTTCACGTCTATCGAGGTATTCGTCAGCTCCATAACATGGCTTGAACAATGAGGCTGCTGCAGGGTAAGCTTTAATGATAGCATCCTTTTCTTCGGTAGTATATTTGCTAAGTTTTCCTTTGTCGTCAATCGCCTTATTTCCTAATTGCATCAAAGGCGCATCCTTGCAAATTGCCTTATTATGACTTTCAATTGTGTCATTTGGTTTCCCTTGTAGATAGCCATTAATATTGTCAACATAAAGCACCTCGTTTCCGGTAAATATGCGTTTCGTTACATTGTTACTCTTTAGTGAGAATCCGATAATCACACAATGAACATGTGCCTTATCACGCGCCTCTGACTCCCATTGGAAACTTTGATGACCAAAGTTGATAGTTATGCCCTTGTCAAATAACGGAGCCCACAATGCTGGAACTTGTTCACCTTGGCAAACACTGTTCGTTGCAACAATGGCGGCTTTCAAGTCTGTATTCTCACTCATGAACTGCATACTCTTGTATATCCAGCATGACACATAGTCAAGACTACCTATATTCTTCCAGTCTGCTCCGAATACCTTCGCCTTGTCACTTTTCTGACTGTCGGACATGTAGCGAGCTCCTACGAAAGGTGGATTACCAATAATGTAATTCAGTTCATTTGCAGAAATGACACTTTGCCATTCTATAGCAAATGCATTGCTATTATGAATATTGTTATTGGTCTTGAGCGGCAAAAACTCGCCATCAAATTGAACAAGGTTTTCTGTTTCATGCCACATCTGCGATTCTGCTATCCATAGAGCCGTAGCCGCTACAGATACCGCAAAGTCGTTTATCTCAATACCAAAGAAATTAGAAATAGAAACCTTGATAGGATCTCCAAGATTCATCATATATGCGCCCTCGAAATAAAGGGTTATCATCTCATTCTCCAACCTTCTTAGGCTCAGGTAGGTTTCGGTTAGGAAATTGCCGGAACCACAAGCTGGATCAAGGAACTTAAGGCTTGCCAACTTTGCTTGGTATTCATACAACTTCCTTTTTCGCGTCTTCTTGGCCGATATTTTCTTGATTTGCTCAAGTTCAGCTTTCAAATCATCTAAGAATAGAGGATCTATCACCTTATGGATATTTTCCAAACTAGTGTAGTGCATGGCCTCGGTTCTTCTCGTTTCAGGATTGAGAGTAGACTCAAACACAGCACCAAAAATTGTAGGAGAAATACGTGACCAATCGAAACCAGCACTACAATCCTCAAGTAACAAATCAGCTATCTCTTGTGTGAAATTTGGAATTTCTATAGGTGTATCATCATGGAACAAGCCTCCATTAACGTATGGAAAATGCTTGGTCCTTTCATCATACTGATCACGATTAGGGATGTCGGTATCCAGAACCTTAAATAAATCAATAAGATCCTTTCGCATTTGACGGACATCGTTTGATGACTTCATGTAGTCATAGAACGCACTATGGTTCGTGCCGAAAAGACCTGCGTCCTCGCTATACAAGCAGAATACCAAACGAACACATAGCACATTCAATGAGTGCAAAGAATGGGCTGATGTAGGGTCAATGTATTGTGGCAAAAATGCATTGTAGAGCTTACCAATAAGCTCTCCTGCTTGAAATGAAAGTTCTTTCTCTTGACGCAAATGAGCTGGACCTGTAGATACAAGGAAATCGAGCCTTTGATATTCTCGTTCCAAGTTTTCCAACAATACCTCAAATGGTTCGCCATTGGGCTGCTCCATATCGAAAATCAAGAATGACTTGAAATTGCTAAGAACAACCCAACGAGGATGATCAGATAGCGGCAAAGCAGAAATGTACCTCTTGGCTTGTTGAAATGGGGTACACATCTGTCCGTCGGACTGGAGTTTTTCCTTCTTCAAATCAATCTCAAGCGACTTCTGTTCAATAAGAACCTTTGTTTTGGGAATACGGCCATCTATGAATCCTGTATTTGTTATCTTGACCTTTTCCTCAAACTTGATGAATGAAAAAGGATCCTCCACCAAGAAAACCTTCTGCAACAATTCAAGCCAAAAGGTCTGACTCTGACCACGTTCATAACCCTTCCCTTGCCATTTTTCTGCAAATTCCTTTGCTGCTATTCTTTGTTTATCTATCATGATGTATGCACTTATTTATTATAGTTGCCAACAACTATTAGATTCTCAATTGCTTTTCTAACTAGTAAAGGAGGTATGCCTTCACCGATTACTTCGCGTATCATACAATCGCTTGCCCATTCGGGTATATCCCAATCCAGAGGAAGGGATGAGATGACGAGCAATTCATATATGGTTAGGACGCGAGGATCTGAGTATTGGCGTTCTTCTTCGGAGTCACTTGCTTTTATCACTCGTCCAGGATGAACCGTAGTAAACGCAGATATGATATTGCTGTTCCTCATAACGGTTGTCGCAGGTTTATCCCATGACATACGTTTATATGTTTGAGGACTACCCTTGATTCTCCTACCATCTTTTGTTGGGAAGTACTTCTCGTTTTGAAATGCCGAACATCCCGTTGGGGTATGAATCAACCACTCAACATATTTCCACGTTTGTAATGGTGGAAAATGCCACTTGGAAATTTTGAGACCTTCTGCCTTTTTCTTCTCATATTCAGGAAATCTGTATCGCTCAGATTCCTCGCGAAGTAATGGGTCAAGAGAAGGAAGCGAACCTATGGCCTGTTCAAGAGTAATCACTTTTCCCTTGGGTTCGGGGAACTCCCAATGGACACCTTCGTCTTTCCTTACTAATAAGTAGAAGTATCGTTGGCGTGATTGTGGTACTCCGTAATACATTGCGTTGATTACTCGTTGCTTGTTGAATTCGTATTCATCTTGCAACTCTGATTTTACAAACTCTGGAATAGGTATGAATGCTGATCCTGTATTGAGTTTTGTTTGTTTCTGTCTTGGCACATTTTCCAACAGAACAAATCGAGGATTGAGGTCTTTGATTGCCTTGATAGCGAAAAAGATAAGACTATTTCTTGGATCAAGAGGGTCTTTCCTACCAGCGCATGACATACCCTGACAAGGTGGTGTAGCCAATAAAAACTCCACTCCCTGTTGTGAAGCTTCTGCTATGATGCGATTGTAAACGGCATCGTCTGTAATGTCACCGGCTATCATATTAACTTCAGGATAGAGGTGGTGATAGAATCTCGCTCTTTTTTCAATAAGCTCATTTGCAACGACAACATCAACACCGACATCACGTAGATAGGACTCTGCCACTCCTACGTTAGCAAAGAGTGACAAAGCCTTAATCCTATGTTTGAATTTTATCGTCATTGGAAATTTTTCTCTAATTCTATTAGTGCTGCCTCAAGCAGTTTGGGTGGTACTCCTTCTCCTAATACCTCTCGAACAAGATTAGGTCTTGTATCAAGTGGCATATTCCAGTCGTCAGGAAGAGAAGACAATCGCATGATTTCAAATATGGTCATGGTGCGAGGATCAGACCAGATTCTCTCTTCTTCGTTTTCAGAGTCAACAATAGGATATCCTGGGTGTCCATTCTGCTGCGAACCTATACGACTTGTGTACATAGTTATCGTAAAGGCAGGCTTATCCCAAAATTGACGCTTGTATGTATTGTTGAACCCTTTGGTCTTTGAACCATCTTTTAATGTAGGGAAGTACACCTTATTATTCATTGCAGAATGACCTTCAGGCGTATGCATCATGGCTATGACATGACGATAAATATGATTTGGCGGACAATGCCAAGGAGAAACCGCCAATCCTGCTTGACGCTTTTTCTCAAAGTCAGGGAACAGCTTATTACGCTCTTCGTCGCTTAAATCAGTTACGTATGGGTCAAGTGATGGCAAGTCGCCAATTGCGTCACGCATCGTAAGTATCTTATCGCTTGGTTCAGGGAACTCCCATTTTACGTTAGAGTCTTTTCTTGACAGAAGGAATACGCAACGTTCACGTGATTGAGCAATTCCGTAGTTCATTGTGTTTACAATCTTCCTATTGTTGAAATTGTATTCCTCCCCAAGCTCGCGAACAAGAAGGTCATTGACATTAACTATGTCGCCTTCATAATTAATGTGAGCACTTATGATTTCTGGTACGTTCTCAATGATTACAAACTGAGGTCGAATGTCTTTGATTGCTTTAAGGACAACAAGGATAAGAGAGTTTCGTGGGTCTGTCTTCTTTTTCAAACCTGCCTTGCTCATACCTTGGCAAGGAGGTGTTGCAAGAAGAAAGTTGCATCCTGCTTCTCTGGCAGCTTCTATTACTTTATTATAATTATCTTCAATAGTTAAGTCTCCCTGAAACATATTCACTTCAGGATACATTTGCCGATAGATCTTTACTCGCTCCTCTAATAATTCTGCAGCAACACGCACATGAATGCCATGTCGCTCAAAATAAGTTTCAGCGATGCCGGCACTAGCAAACAAAGATAATGCATTAAGATTCAACATTTAACTCAATATTTAGCATAATATATGATTCGCAAAGAGTCTTTTCTTTTTCCGAATTTCAATGTGTTTATAATGTCACTCAAAAAATCAAGTTGTATCTGAACTTGGTTTAGTGAAATTTTGTCAAAATCAATAGTAAGCTTGTTTATTTCTCCTGTTCCTTTCTTACAGGATCAGGCACGGCTTCGAAACGAACGAGTTCATTGAGATCAACATTCAGAAGTTTGGCTATTGTCATCATCATCTCAAGTGATGGCTGACAAGCGTTAGGACACCATTTGCTCACAGTTGCAGGATCCTTGCCTAACTGCTCTGCGAGCCACTTGTTGGTTTTGCCATTATCGACCAAAGCCGTCTTAATACGATTGAGTTTTCTGTCCATACAACACCTATTTAATAATATATACGCTGCAAAAATACTGAAATTAATTGGAATAATTGAAGAATACGCAATAAAAAAGACATTTATCTGCTGTTTTTTGTTTGTTTTAACATACAAAACGATGTTTCTATTGATTTTTCGTACAGAATAGAGCCAATAACACGGCAAATGCATACACACATCTTCGTATCGAGTGTTTACGAAGATGCATGTACTGCGGTTGAATAAATCAATTATCAAGAGTCCTGTATGTCTTGAAGAAGTCTTTTGTATGGATGAGTGAATCAAACTCATAGTAGTCATTGGCAGCATTAGTATTCTTGATCACATAATGATAGAAGATACGGTTGGTTCTGTCAAGATCCATGGCGGCACTCTGATAAAGGCTAAGGCAAATCATGGCCGTAAGTCCTCCTATTAATAATAATGTGTAGGATATTGCTCTGCGATTACGGAGGAAGACTATTACCTGCTGCCACTTATACTTCAGCCATGCCATTAGCGATGGTGGTGCTGGTGGAGGAGGGGTTGTAATGCGTGATAGTGCATCACCCCATACCTTTAGGATGGCATGAGCTGTTTCTGCAGGTTCATCTTCATCAAGAGTCTTCAGTCCAATGAAGCGAATTGTCCTCTGAATCTCAGGAGAGTATTCCGAAGCCCACTCTGCAACCATGGGGATTGTCTGGATGCCCTGAGCTGTGCGCTTACCGGCAAGTAGGTTATACTTTTTCTTTGCTTCTTCGTCTTGTTTTGCCCAATGTTTTTTGAGCCACTCTCCATCTGCTTTGTTTATTACAGAGTGAAGCTTTCGGATATTTTCTTCTGTAAGGAAGTCTGTATGTTTTGGGCTCGTTTCGTGATATTCTATCATACCATCACGAATAGCACCTTTCAATGCGTCATAAGAAATGCTGTTTGTAGATTCCGCTTGGGTAGTTGAAGTAGTAGGCTGTGTGGAACCAGCTGCCTTAACCAGTTCACCCAATGCCGCTTCAATTCTGTCAAGGCGCTGGTCTTTTGCCTCGTCCTTCTCTTTCATAACAGACAAGTCGTCGAGGATATCTTCTAACCTGAGTTCGGGATAAGATTATGCCATAGACTTTATGACATAATCTTATCCCGAACTCAGGTTTAAAAATGTATAAAACCACAAAAAGTCGTCCTTAAAAGTGTGAAAAACCACAAAAAGTCGTCCTTAAAAGTGTATTTTGATAAAGTATAGCATACATATAACAGAATGATTTTTTCATAACCAACCTCTATATCATACTTTACTACATTTCCACTTACTCTTCCATATCGAAAAAAATATAATTTTTATTCAATACGACGATTATATTGAATATTTTTATTACCTTTGCGATGTAGAAAAGGAAGAGCCGGCAGGCTCCTAACCATATACCGGTGAAGAGTGGTGAAGAGTGGTGAAGAGTGGGTGAAGAGTGAACAAAAACTCTTCACCACGCCAAATGCCTTGTTTATAGGCATTTACAAAGGAAAGGTGAAGAGTGAAGAGTTTCTGGTTCTTCGCCGTAATAAAAAATATAAGGAATAATGGACATTAAAGGTATTTATCATGCTGACGCCAATCGCTATAGCGATGCAGAAGCGCTCTACAAGAGATGCGGCAAGAGTGGTATCTTGCTGCCTAAAATAAGTTTGGGATTCTGGCACAACTTCGGAGAGGTAGATTCTTACGAAAGAAGTCGTGCCATCACTCACTATGCCTTCGACCATGGTATCACCCACTTCGACCTGGCTAACAACTATGGACCTCCATACGGTAGTGCAGAGGAAACGATGGGCAGACTGATGAAAGATGATTTTAAACCCTATCGCGATGAACTCTTTATCTCAACCAAAGCAGGTTATGATATGTGGGAAGGTCCTTACGGCAACTGGGGTTCCCGTAAGTATCTGATGGCCAGTCTGAATCAGAGTCTCAAGAGAATGAATCTCGAGTATGTTGACCTCTTCTACAGCCACCGCTACGATCCGAATACACCGCTCGAAGAAACCCTTCAAGCCATGGTAGACATCGTGAAGCAAGGCAAGGCTCTTTATCTCGGCATCAGCCGCTGGCCACTGGAAGCCCTGAAGTTTGCTGACCAATATCTGAAGGAGCGCGACTGTCCGCTGCTCATTTTCCAGGACAGACTCAACATGCTCGACCATGCGCCACAAGAGAATGGAACCTTAGATTATTGTGCAGAAAACGGCATCGGTTTCATCTCGTTCTCACCTTTGGCACAGGGACTTCTCACCGACCGATATCTCAACGGAATACCGGCAGACAGCCGTATGGCAAAAGAGCATTTTCTGAAACACTCTGCTCTAACTCCAGAACTGCTGGAACAGCTCAAGAAATGGAACGCAGAAGCAGGAGAAAGAGACGAAACACTCGCCGAAATGGCACTTGCCTGGATATTGCAGCAGAAAGGTGTAACCAGCGTATTGGTAGGAGCCAGCTCTACCGCCCAGCTGGAAAAGAACATGAAGTGTGTGCATGCTAAGACATTAAATTCATAAAAAACTTGCATTTTATTTTGTTATGTGCCAAAATAAATGTAATTTTGCACCTTGAATAGGGTTACACCTTATTATATTTAAGAAAAGAAACATAATTATTAGATAAAACAATGGAATACAACTTCAGAGAAATCGAGAAGAAATGGCACCAGAAATGGGTCGAGAACAAGACCTACAAGGTGACAGAGGATGAAAACAAGAAGAAATTCTATGTGCTCAACATGTTCCCTTATCCATCAGGAGCTGGTCTGCACGTAGGTCACCCACTTGGTTATATCGCTAGCGATATCTATGCACGCTACAAGCGTTTGAACGGATTTAACGTACTGAACCCTATGGGTTACGATGCGTACGGATTGCCTGCTGAGCAGTATGCTATCCAGACTGGTCAGCACCCAGAGGTAACTACCGTAGCCAACATCAACCGCTATCGTGAGCAGCTCGACAAAATCGGCTTCTCTTTCGACTGGGACCGCGAGGTTCGTACCTGCGACCCTAAGTATTACCATTGGACTCAGTGGGCTTTCCAGAAGATGTTCAACTCATTCTTCTGCAACAGTTGCCAGAAGGCTCAGCCTATCAAAAAGCTCATCAAGCACTTCGAGGAGAAGGGTTCTGCTGACTTGAACGTGGCTCAGAACGAGCAGATTGACTTCACTGCCGAGGAGTGGAACAGCTACGACGACGTGAAGAAGCAGCAGATTCTGATGAACTACCGCATCGCTTACCTCGGTGAAACCATGGTAAACTGGTGCCCAGGCTTGGGTACTGTGCTTGCCAACGACGAGGTAGTAAACGGCGTAAGTGAGCGTGGCGGTTATCCTGTCATCCAGAAGAAGATGCAGCAGTGGTGCCTGAGAACATCAGCCTACTCTCAGCGTCTGCTCGATGGTTTGGAGACCATCCAGTGGAGCGACAGTATCAAGGAAACCCAGAAAAACTGGATTGGCCGTTCTGAGGGTACAGAGGTAGTATTCTCTGTAAAGGACAGCGACGTGAAGTTTACCATCTTTACCACCCGTGCCGATACTATGTTTGGTGTAACCTTCATGGTTCTGGCTCCAGAGAGCGAATATGTTCAACAGGTAACTACAGCCGAGCAGAAGGAAGAGGTGGAGAAATATCTCGACTACGTGAAGAAGCGTACCGAGCTTGACCGTATGGCTAACCATAGTGTAACCGGTGTATTCTCAGGAAGTTATGCCATCAATCCATTCACTGGCGAGGCAATCCCAATATGGATTTCAGAATATGTATTGGCTGGATATGGTACAGGTGCCATCATGGCTGTGCCAGCTCACGATAGCCGTGACTACGCCTTTGCCAAGCATTTCAACCTGCCTATCATTCCTCTTATCGAGGGTGCTGATGTTTCAGAGGAGAGCTTCGATGCCAAGGAAGGTATCGTAACCAACTCACCTGTAGCAGGCAAGAGCAGCATGGATGGCTTCTCTCTGAACGGACTCACCGTGAAGGAGGCTATCGCAGCTACCAAGAAATTTGTTACCGAGAAGGGCATCGGCCGAGTAAAGGTAAACTATCGTCTCCGCGACGCCATCTTCTCCCGTCAGCGCTACTGGGGTGAGCCATTCCCTGTATATTACAAGGACGGAATGCCACAGATGGTTCCTGAGGAGTGCCTGCCACTCGAATTGCCTGAGATTGAGACCTATAAGCCAACAGAAACTGGCGAGCCACCATTGGGCAGAGCCAAGAAGTGGGCTTGGGATGCCGAGAAAAAAGAGGTGGTTGACAAGAGTCTCGTAGACAACAAGACCGTATTCCCACTGGAGCTTAACACCATGCCAGGTTTCGCAGGTTCTTCTGCTTACTACCTGCGCTACATGGATCCTCACAACGATGAGGCACTCGTAAGCAAGGAGGCTGATGAGTACTGGCAGAACGTGGACCTCTACGTAGGTGGTTGCGAGCATGCTACCGGTCACTTGATTTACTCCCGTTTCTGGAACAAGTTTCTCTTCGACCTCGGCGTAAGCTGCAAGGAAGAGCCATTCCAGAAGCTGGTGAACCAGGGCATGATTCAGGGCCGCTCTAACTTCGTTTACCGCATCAACAGCGATGACCACGACAAGGCTCCTGTATTCGTAAGTTTGAATCTGAAGAAGGATTACGACGTAACTCCTATCCACGTAGATGTAAACATCGTAAGCAACGATGTATTGGATATCGAGGCATTCAAGGCTTGGCGCCCAGAGTATCAGAACGCTGAGTTCATCCTGGAAGATGGCAAGTACATCTGCGGATGGGCTATCGAGAAGATGTCTAAGAGTATGTTCAACGTGGTAAATCCAGATATGATTGTCGAGAAGTATGGTGCTGATACCCTACGTCTCTACGAAATGTTCCTGGGTCCTGTAGAGGCAAGCAAGCCTTGGGATACCAACGGTATCGACGGTTGCCACCGCTTCCTGAAGAAGTTCTGGGGTCTGTTCTACGAGAACCGTACCGACAACTTCCTTCCTTCAGCCGACGAGGCAGCGAAACCAGAGAGCCTGAAGAGCGTTCACAAGCTCATCAAGAAGGTTAGTGAGGATATCGAGAAGTTCTCTTACAACACATCTATCTCAGCCTTCATGATTGCCGTGAACGAACTCGGTCAGCAGAAGTGCCGCAACAAGGAACTCCTGAAGGATCTCGTCATCCTCATCGCTCCATTCGCTCCACACATCGCAGAAGAGTTGTGGGCAGCACTTGGCGAGCAGGGCAGCGTTTGCGATGCAGCATGGCCTAAGTATGATGAGCAGTATCTGAAGGAGAACGACATGCAGCTCACTATTTCCTTCAACGGTAAAGCTCGTTTCCAGATGACTTTCCCTGTGGATACTCCTAACGAGGAAATCCAGAAGCAGGTATTGGAAGACGAGAAGAGCCAGAAGTACTTGGAAGGATTCAACGTGTTGAAGGTGATTATCGTACCAAAGAAGATCGTCAACGTTGTATTGAAAAAGTAATTTATTGATAACAGGAAGTTAAGGAGTTAAGGAGTAAAAGGAGTTAAGACAATTGTATATCCTGTCAATAGAAGATATACGAAAACAAAAACTATTGTCTTAACTTCTTGGCTCCCTTTAACTCCTTAACTACTTTTAAAATACGAGGAAAATATTATGCAAATAGCAATCAGTCAAACAATTAAGAATGAGTGCAAGGATTATTTCTACATTACCCTTGGACTCTTGCTTTACACATTTGGATGGACCATCTTTCTGCTTCCATACCAGATAGTAACGGGTGGCGTAACGGGTATCGCAGCCGTGATTTACTACGGCACAGGGATACCTATCTATTTGTCTTATTTTCTCATCAATGCAGCCTTGCTGCTTGCCGCGCTGAAGATACTGGGATTCAAGTTCATGGTGAAGACCATCTATGCCATCATCATGCTCTCCCTATTTTTGGCTCTGGCGCAAGACTGGATGATAGGTGAAGATGGCAAGATGGTGCAGATATTGGGAGAGGGACAGGACTTCATGTCGCTCATCATCGGCTGTCTGTTTACGGGTTTATCACTCGCCATCGTCTTTCTGCATAATGGAAGTACAGGTGGAACGGATATCATTGCTGCCATCGTCAACAAATATCACAACATCTCGCTGGGCCGTGTGCTCATCTTCGTGGATCTCCTCATCGTGGGCAGTTCATTCTTCGTCTTCAATGCGAAACCAGAGTTTACCACGATAGACGCTGTTAGAAAGGTAGTATTCGGTCTCTGTACGATGGTGATAGAAAACCTGGTACTCGACTATGTGATGAATGCCAAGCGAGAAAGTGTGCAGTTTATGATATTCAGCAAAAAATATCAGGAGATAGCCAATGCCATCGGTATGCAGATGGATCATGGCGTAACCATTCTCGATGGCCATGGCTGGTACACGGGAAACGAGATGAAGGTGCTCTGTATTCTGGCAAAGAAGAACGAGAGCGTCACCATCTTCCGTATCGTCAAGATCATCGACCCAAATGCCTTTGTAAGTCAGAGTTCCGTAATCGGTGTGTATGGCGAGGGATTTGATGAGATGAAGGTAAAAATCAAAGATAAAGACATTAAAACAATTAAAAGTTAAAAGTTTATAGCGGCTTCGCCGTATAGCAAGAAGCACTATTGCAAGAATGCCCTATAAACTATTAACTATAAATTATAAACTTATGAAAAGGATAGTTTTTGCAACAAATAACCAGCATAAACTCCAGGAGATTCGCGACATCCTGGGCAGCGACTACGAGGTAGTATCGCTGAAGGAAATAGGATGCGATGTGGATATTCCTGAAACAGGTAACACGTTGGAAGAGAATGCCTTGCAGAAGGCGCAGTATGTTTATGATCATTACCACGTAAGTTGCTTTGCCGATGATACCGGTCTGGAGGTAGAGGCACTGGATGGTGCCCCTGGCGTTCACAGTGCCCGCTATGCCGAGGGTACCGACCACGACAGTGAGGCAAACATGGCTAAGCTGTTGAGAGAACTGGATGGTAAGGAAAACCGCCAGGCCCGCTTCCGCACCGTTATCTGCTACATCGAGAAGCAGGATGTATGTCCTTGCGGCTGCACCAGCATCAAGAAAATCCACCAGTTCGAGGGTATCGTAAACGGCCATATCGCCACCGAGAAGCATGGTACCGAAGGCTTCGGCTACGACCCAATCTTCGTTCCTGAAGGCTATGATAAGAGCTTTGCTGAGCTGGGTGAGGAAATCAAGAACGGCATCAGCCACAGAGCCAGAGCCGTGGCTAAATTGGTAGAGTATTTGAAAAAGAAATAAAAAATGATCAACTCGCTTTCAATATTAATCCCTACATATAATAATGTATGCTTTGAGCTTGTAAAAACCTTGCAGGCTCAAGCTGCACTATTGTCAGACTTCGAGTACGAAATACTGGTAGCAGATGATGGAAGTACAGATTTATCTACCATAACAGGCAATAGCAAAATCAATGAGATAGAGAACTGTTACTATATCGAAAGAGAGAAAAACATGGGAAGATCAGCTATCCGTAATTTTTTAGCAAAAAAAGCCAAATACAAATGGTTACTGTTTATTGATAGCGACTTACATATAGACAATACTGATTTCGTTAAAAATTACTCTTTAGCAGAAGGGAAAATAATCGTTGGAGGATTAAAGATAGGAGGAAATCCAAATACTTTAGTCAACAATCTGAGATACCAATATGAAAAGGCATGTGAAAAAGACCATGACTATCTCCATAGAATAAAGAATAGAAATAAGGAATTCCGTACCACCAATTTTCTTATCTCCAAGAACGTCATTCAAGAATGCCCTTTTGATGAAAATTTCAAATATTACGGATATGAGGATGTCCTGTTAGGTAAAAGTCTCTCATCAAAAGGTTATCATATCAGCCATATAGACAATCCTATATTACTGGACGAATATGAAACCAACTATCAGTTTATAAACAAGACAGAAGAAGCTTGCCGAACACTCTTGCAGTTCAGAAACGAACTGCAAGGCTACTCTAAGATACTGGATTATGCAAGAAAAATAAAAAGACTGCACCTTTATCCAGTCTTTCAAAAACTATATCCGCTGCTCAGTCTAGCAATAAAAGCTAAGCTTACAGGCAATAAACCCAGCATTTTTTTGTTTAATATATATAAACTATTATATTATATACATTTAGATCAAAACATATAAACATAGCTATATTTAAATATGAGCAAAAATATATTGACAATAATTCTTTTCCTGATAATTCAGGTAGTAGCATTCCATTCTCAAGCTGCCATTGGAGATTGGAAAGCCTATATGGCTTATCATGATGTACAGGAAATAGAGCAAGCAGGAAATCTTGTATTCGTACAGGCTTCCAATAGTCTCTATGCCTATAACAAGAATGACCAGAGTATCCAGACATTCAGTAAGGTAGATTATCTCAGCGATTGTAACATTTCTCATATTGCATACAATAAGAGTACCAAGCGTCTTGTTATTATTTATTCTAATGGAAATATTGATCTCATGAACATCAATAATTATGAGGTTACTAATCTTTCTGATTATTACAATACTTTTATCTCCGAAGACAAGACGGTCTATGACATTTACACATATGGCAACTATGCGTACCTTAGTACTGGATTTGGTATAGTAAAACTTAATGTTAGCAAAGCAGAAATTAGTAATACCTACAATCTTGGTTTTAAAGTTGACTGGAGCGAAATTAATGGTAATAAGATTTATGCTTATAGCCAAATTAACGGCAAATACACGGCTTTACTTTCAGATAACTTATTGGATAAAAATAAGTGGAATAAGGAAGGAGAATACAGCGCAAAGGTTAAAGAAGATAAGAGCGAACTGAAACAGTTAGTTAGCACGTTAAATCCTGGAGGACCAAAGTATAATTACTTTGGCTGCATGCGCTTTACTAATAATCAATTATATACATGTGGAGGAGGTTTCTCTTATATGGAATTTTCAAGACCAGGATGCGTACAGGTATTTAGAAATGATGCCTGGCAAATCTACGAAGATAATTTAAGTACAAAAACTGGTTACAGATATATAGATACAGATAATTTAGACGTCGATCCATTAGATTCAAAACATGTATTCGTAAGTGGAAGAACTGGTATTTATGAATTCCAAGATGGAATTTTCTTAAAAAACTATACCAATGATAATACAAACAATGTATTGCAAACCGCCAGTACTGTAGGAAACAACAATAAAGATTATGTCATTGTCAATGCATTAAAATACGACAAGAAAGGTAATCTTTGGGGATTTAACAGTATTAGTCCCTCTACTTCATTATTTGCCTATACAAAAGACAAAGAATGGGTATCTCATCATAAATCTGACTTTATGTATTCTGCGAATACTTCTCTTGAAAACGTAAACAATATCATAGAAGACAGCCGTCGTCTTCTTTGGTTTGGAAACAATCATTGGGATTTCCCATACTTATATTGTTATCAACCATCTACAGATGCTACAATATGTTTTAAAAAAATTACAAATCAAGATGGAACAGAAGTAACGGTCAATTATGTAAGAGCTATTGCAGAAGATAATGAAAATAATATTTGGGTTGGTACGTCAGCAGGTCCTTTAATGCTTGAAGCTTCGCAGATTACGCAAGATTCACCAGTTTTTACACAAGTAAAAGTACCTCGTAACGATGGAACCAACTATGCAGACTACTTGTTAAATGGTGTAGACATTACATGTATAGCAATTGATAAAGCCAATAGAAAATGGTTTGGAACAAACGGTAATGGTGTATATTTTATCAGCAATGACAATATACAACAGTTACAGCATTTCACTCGTTCTAATAGCCCTTTATTATCAGACGATATAGAATCCATTGCCATTAATACGGAAAGTGGAGAAGTATTTTTTGGTACAAACCTTGGTCTGTGTTCCTATCAAAGCGATGTAATTTCCATCAATGAAAAGATGAACAAAGATAATGTTTGGGCATATCCTAATCCTGTTAAGCCTGATTATACAGGAATCATAACCATAACAGGATTATCGAATAAAGCAGACATCAAAATCGTCGCCTCTAATGGAGTACTTGTCAATAAAGGTACAAGCAATGGTGGAATCTACAAATGGGATGGAAGAGACCTAAAAGGTAAGATGGTAACAAGTGGCATCTATATGGTAGAAACGGCAACGAGCGATGGAAACAAAGGTACGATTTGCAAAATAGCAATTATAAGATAATAATGCAGAGAAAAATTTGGATAGACAATTTAAGAGGATTCTGTATGCTCGCTATTTTACTTGATCATACAGAAATATATTATACCGGAGAAAATGTTATTGACTACAATCTATATGTAGCCAACGTACTCATTGTATTCTTTATTTTGTCTGGATATCTCATGTATAAGGAAACTTTCTATATAAAGCATAAATTGCATTCCATCTTTAGAACTCTTTTCATTCCATACATCATTTTTACCACAGCTATGTATATTCCTAAGAATATCATTCACTGTAACGGAATTAAATTTGTAGAAATGGCAAAAAACATACTGATGGGACAAGCCTCATGGTTTATTGCGGCTTTGATTATAGCTGAATTGATATTTTCAATAGGAATATGGATAAACAAGGGAAAAAATATGCCATTAGCAATAATGGGAGTCCTCGGTTTCAGCCTATCAATTTACTTATCCTCTAAAAATCAAACTTATTTTTGGCAATTAGATAATGCCCTACAAGCATTACTCTTCCTTTATATAGGATATCTTTACCATCAATATGAATCTATTTTTAATACCATCAACAAGATGCCATATACATTACTATTATTTCTATTATTAATAGGTATAAAAATATATGAATACAACATTCAAATAGATATGTTGATATGGCATATTCATATCACTAATTATCCTATATTTCTTATCGATAGCATGATTTTTAGTCTAATGGTTATACAATTATTCCAAACTTTACCACCTATTAAGTGGCTCAGTTGGATAGGAAGACATTCCATTGTATATTATTTTCTTTGTGGAGGAATACCATTAATAACCAGTAAACTATTACATTGCATAGGATTAAACTTTAATGGGAATTATCTCTACATTTTGCTGGCTTTTTCTTATGTTTGTATAATAACTACCCTTATCACTTATTCCATTTATAAATATATACCATCAATTACAGGAAAATATGAATAGAATTATAAAATTGAGCCCATGGGCTTTATTGGCAATTATATCATTTATAGTGTTATATGCTTGCTCATATTATGCACATACAAATTATCGGGTATTAGCTTTTGACCAAGATATATTTTATGTAATAGGTAGAAATTGGGCAGAAGGAAAACTCCCATATGTAACAGCGTGGGATAGCAAAGGACCTTACATTTTTTTCTTCAATATGTTAGGCTACCTTATAACAAAGAGTGATATTGGAGTAGTTCTTTTAGAATCTATCAATTTCACCTTTGTTTCATGGTGCAGCTACTTTTTCTTAGGCAAATATTGTTCTAAAAAAACATCATTTATATATACCTTGTTTTTCATCGCAAGCTATACAATCATAAATAGTGGTGGAAACCAGGTAGGAGACTGTAATCTATTACTCTCCGTCATTTCCATATTTTTGGTTTATAACTGGACTAGAAAATATCAAGATAACATAATAGAACATCCATGGAAGTATGCTTTTATTTATGGTTTATTCTTTGCATCATGTCTACTTTCTCGCCTAACAAATGCCGTTGCCATATGCGCAAGCATTCTTGCTATAGCCAGTATATTAGTTTTTCATAAAAAATGGAATAACTTAATAAAAAATGGCATAGCCTTTATTACAGGATGTTGTACGTTTGTACTTCCTTTTATTATTTATTTCAACATACATAACGCATTGTCAGACATGTGGTATGCTACATTCCTGTATAATATAGAGTATGCTATTCACTCTCAACCAAATGCAGTAACAGACACCCATTTCCCTCTCATATATTTTACCTTATACAACATATCCATTCTATCAGTATTATTATCAGGCATTATGGCTATCAACTGTAATGCAAGAAAAAAAATAACTTATATTTGGGGATTTATAGCAATCTGTACTATATGTTGGATTATTAAGAGCTATGCAAACGCGAATTATACTATTTCATTTTTACCTATTCAGTTTGTAGCTTTCATAGAGTTATCCACACTATATAAAATAGACAAAAAGAAACTATACCTTGTCGGTATATACATGATAAGTATAGTTATTATCATTGGAACTGGTAATTATATACGAACAACTATGTGCTACGAATCTGTTGCCAGAGATATGAAAAAAGATGCACAATATCAAATAGACATGATAAAAGACATTCCTAAAGAAGATTCCTTTATTTTCTATAATGGATTGCCATTTATATATGCCACCCAAAATATACGTCCTTACTATCCATATTGGATATGCCAAGATTGGGCTATAGAAAACGGAATATCCTTACGTTCCAAAGTAAGAGATTGTTATGCCAAAGGAGATGCTAAATGGATTATCGTTTTTGATTATGAGCACAGCAATATCAAAGATATTCTACTTGACAGATATTCTATTTCTAAAGAAGACAAAAAAAATAAAATAACATTATTCAGATTAAAAAATGAGTAAACTATACAAACTTTTGAATAGCAATAAAATTCTAAATACATGGTGTATAATTTATGCCATGTTTTTAGTCATAAATATAGGTATCTCCTTATTCAATAAGGAATATTTACATAGTTCTTGCTTCGCAGATTGGTTTATCAATTATCAAGGAGGCTTTGTACGACGTGGACTACTTGGTGAATTTTTACTATACTGCTATCATAAAAACATAGATCCATATACTATAGCCATAAGTTTATCATTTATATCTTATGGAGTTATCACCATATATATGTTGTACCAATTCTATAAGAGACAATATAATATAGGACTTCTCTCTATCACATTTCTATTAGGTGGATTTGGCGCAAATGGTTTTGAGTATTACAGAAGAGATTTCTTCATCATACTCCTTTTTGGGGCAGTAATGCTTCTTTGGAAGAAAATAAAGCTATGGAAATGGCTTATTATTGGTAATATTCTTTTTGCCTTAACCATCCTATGTTATGAGCCATTTATTTTTTTCGGAATACCTTTTGCTGTATTACTTACTCACTTAATATTCAAGAACTGGTTAAAATCCATCATTTCTTGGTTTCCTTCATACATTATATTTTTTATGACATGTCTCTATTCGGGAGGACAAAATGTCTATGATGCTATATGGATGTCAACTAAAGGCTTCTTAGAAAAACCAGGAATTATGAGTTTTCTGTTAGACAAAAATACAGATGTCATGCTTTTTCATTTGCATATCAACTTTCTAAATGGAGTATCCTCTACACCTTCTTTTTTAGTCAACATAATTGTAATCAGTTGCATGATTTACTTTTGTGTCAATGCTATTGCTATATATAGTCAAGATGTAAAAGTTAAACATCAACGTCCATATATTTTGCTTCTTTTAGCTTTTAGTTTAATCTGTCAGACACCTATGTTTACAATACTTTCCATTGATTATGCACGCACATTTACATATGCAGCAATCAGTTCTTATATCATTTTCTTTACTCTCAAAGAAGAAGAACTTCTATCATTATTCCCTATGAAAGCCTATAATATAAGCTATAAAATACTGAACACTTGCGATAAATATATCAAACCTACCAAAGGAAAAATACTATTTATCATGATGTTCGTCGGATTGTCACAATGCACAGGTATGGGATTTATAGAATCTGTAAAATCCGGACAAATCGGAACTATCCTACGAATTATCTACCATCATTTCCTCTAAGCTTGTTTAAGCAAATGCTTTACTTTCATTTTAAAACTCCAAGGAAGCATTTGGGCAAAAAACTGAATCGTATCAAATATTCTAAAACTGATGCTATTTCTTATACTTTTAAGCAAGGAGGTATTATTGTATTGAAACTGTAGGAGAACTTGACACAGTTCTCCTTTATCTTTCATATCATCTGACAGTATCGGCTAATCGGTACCACTGTAGCGCATGAATCGGTACCATCATAGCACTGCATTCGGTAC
>ENA-ORSG01000379-ORSG01000379.1-human-gut-metagenome-genome-assembly--contig:-NODE-379-length-43180-cov-23.085681_pt1 | contig 43180 bp, 55 predicted proteins | sample MGYA00242189_ERZ509156 | MGnify/ENA primary metagenome ERZ509156 (study PRJEB26280, sample SAMEA2338666) | human gut metagenome | biome: human gut; feature: human-associated habitat; material: faeces...
ACCAGACTATTAGATTACTCCTTTGCGATGACAAGTTCTATTTCGTTTGTAATTTCATTTATCGGGGTGCAAGCTTTTATAGATACTCCGCTGATTAGTTTTTTACCTTTTAAGATGTGGAGCATTGTATCATAATTGCTACATGAGTTTGAGATTGGAATTATTTCGGCCTTATATCCCCTGTATTTGATGACTATCTTTTCCATTTTTTCAACTGATTAATTGTTATCGTATCGTTGTATAATTCTTTTGAGCTCTGGTATGAGATATTCAAGTCCGGCATACATGTTTGGACCTCCAGTATAATCTTTGCGGTGCTGGGCAGTGCGTATCAAAAGACTATTACGTTGTCCCCAACGCACATCGCCAATATTGAAATACCATAATTGCCCGTTAGCGGAGTTGAAAAATCCACTTATATCAAAATGTCCGTTAATACATTCCAACTCGGTACAATTTAACTCTTTAAGTACTTTTTTGAATTCGGACTTGAATGTTCTGGTAAATGCGGTGAATTCAGGTGTTTTGGAAGAAGAGGATTCAAAACCTCTTTTGAGTAAAGCTAGTGTCTTATTCATATTATTTTCCATAATTGCTATTATTAAGTTATTCTGTAATTTTCTTTTTAAAGACTGTTTATATTATGATATTCTTATCGGGTATCCTAATTGATATGATTTGTATAAGAAACTTTCAAATATATCATCGCTGGTATCTTCGAATTGAATAAGTTCTTTGTCTTCATCATACCAGTAGTATTTATTACCTAAAATGCAAATCGTGTAATACTTAGACTGCTCTATGTATAGGCGAAAGGCTTGCCGGGGATATGCGGTTGCATTACTCAAATAAATGCAACTGTTCGGACAAATCGGATTGGGAATAATCAATTTTTCCATCATCTATATGTTAAGTTATATATTAATTAAACTCGTTTGATTTTTTCCCCTTCCATAAGCTAACTTGCTTCGGAAAGGCTGTTATTTTTTTATCTGCTTCTCTGAAGTCGGCTATTTCAGAACCAGTTTATTGTAGGAAATACTCTTTCGCAGAAAGGAAGATTTTCAACAATACACGAAGTGCCTGAACTTGTTGGAAATAGTTATGCTGACTTCTATTTTTGCGGATAAAATAATGACAGACTTCTGATGTTGGGATTCCGGAAGGATACTGGATGATATAAAAGGGTATTAAGTATGATAGAAGGGGAAATAAAACGGTGTAAGTGGTAGGATCTGTCCTTTGAGAAAAGTTGTGAGTTTAGCGGAGTGACGGAGTAAATAACGTATGTTTGTGCCGGAAGGACTAAATTGGGTCTTTTCAAGACTTAATTTGGTTCGGATAATTTCGGCACATAAAGAAACATTTGCTACTTACTCTTTAACGTAGTGGAAGGAACAGCTTTCTGAAAGGCCGGATTTTATAAAAGGTGAGGGTGCGAGTAGGAGGAGAGAGAATAGTGTAAATTGATGGAACCGGATAAAATAGGGGATATTCAGGAGCATAAGCTATCGGTTTATACTCCCTGTTCAGTTATTGATTGAACAGGGAGTTTGCTTCTATGTGGCTGTGATTGGTATAAAATTTATCTGCTAATGTTTGTAGATGTTGATTATTATTCGATGGCCATTCAGCCTGACTCTGCTCTTGTTAGGGTAATAGTTCGCGTGGGATGTTTTCATTGAACAAAATGCTGCCTTTTGCAATCTCCTGTGCAATGGTTTGTTTGAGTGCTTCGCGTCCTTTGGGTATTTTAAGGAGTGAGTCGAGGGTGTGTTTTTTCCATTTTATGGTAATATAATTGCCTTTGGTGTTTTTAAACACAAGATGTTTTTTAGCGAGGTTCTTGAATTTTTTTAGCTCCTGTGCTTTCAGACATTCTTGTACCAGATCATCTACGATATACTCCAGAGTAAAATCCAATTGGAAGTTAAATCCCTTGGGAGTTATTTTCGGTTGCTTTTTTAAAAAGGCTTCTATTTCTCTACCCAGTTCTATAGACCCAGGGAAGAAGTGAATATCAGTAGAACCTCCTTGTCCGTCGTTTCCACAATCGGCAAGTTTTTTGCCATTTACATACAATATTGCTTCAAAACAATTGGTTTCATAGGAACGGGACTCCAAAAACTTGAATTTCTTTAACTCAAACTCGTAATTCTGTACTTTCATATATTTAATAATTTAGAAGTTTTTTATTTCTGTCTGAGACTTACCCACGGTAATCTACTTACCATGTTTTTTAATTATTGTCTGTCAGTTCTGTTTCCAACTTTTCAATACTACTTTCGATGCTTATGCCATCCCATTCACAACCATATTTCGTATCTTTTTCAGTATAAACATTGAATATATCTCCTTTATCATATCGACCACGAAGTTTGGCAAAGGTGATAAATTTTGCATTTTTGATGAGGTAATGTCTGACACCGTTGATTTGCTCACTGAATTCAGCTTTTATTTGAGACTTTTCTTTATTCATTGCATTTTGATCTTAGTGATTTGTTATTTCCCTCCAATCTATCATTTATTGGAAAGACTTCTGATTTTTTCGCTTTTTTTGATTGTGTTCTATTCTCACAAGATTACTCTGACAAATACCTTTTTGAAGAAAAGGAAGATTTTTCTGAGTAAGCCTCTGGCGTACCTTGGGTAGGAATATGATGAATACAATCAACTTTGCTGAAAAAATAGATGGCTTTCCGTGAATGTTGGTATGATAATTTTAGAAAGGGTGGGGGATGTAAGTTGTTTAGGTTAATAGGGGCTTTGTACAAAAGGTGTTTGATTTGAATTTATAATGGGAGAGGTTTAAGGTTATGTAGTGGTTACTGCCCATCCTGTAAAGGATGGACAGCCAGAGAATTATGCTTTGATGAAAATAACCTTGCCTTTATCATGCCGCTCATTGGTTAAGTAACTTATTGAGTTACAGAAGTCCGATTCTAAACTGTGAAACGTACATTTATAACATGAAATGCTACTCCTATCATCTGCGATACATTGGAAATCTGATTTATATTCTAAGTTCGGAATAACCTTGCAACGCAATGTCAATTACTTGTTTTGTAAGGTCATTGTAGTAAGTTTCACCGCTGTGAATAATGCGGTGCATGATTTGCACTTCCTGCTCAGTCATACGGGATTTGTTGCGGCAAAACGGGCATCGTACTATCGTGGCCAACTGATTATCTACGATTTTCTGCTGTACGATTTCAACAACAAAATATTCCTTTACGTTTCGTAGGTCTTGAAATGGCATCTCTGTTTTTTCATCGCCCGGACATGGGAAATTTATGCCGAAAGAATACCCGGATTTGTGTTCGTGGCGTATGTAGAAATTAGTGTGTCCTATGGATAGGTCTCCCTCACCAAACATATATCGAGGTATGGCTATTTGAAACCCTCGTTCAAAATCTTCATAACATCCGAATAGTTTCTGGTGGTCTTCATCGGGGAAGGGGAAGCGATAGTAGAAGGAATATTTGGAATCTAAATAGTTTTTAGGGGCGTAAATTTCGCCTTTACTTATCGCAAAATGAATTTCTTTCTTCAGTTGATGGTAGGTTGTGTGATATAGGTTTTCACAGCATCCAAGATTAATTGTTCCGTATTTGGAATGTTTAATTGTTTCGCTCATATTCTTATTTAAATAGTTTTAAATCCCTTGCACTTAAATTCCAATCGTCAGACACTATAACATCTATGTCTGTACCTTTTTCCTGTATTGCAATATGATCGTTATATAGACCGTGTGTATCACTATTATCTCCACACGTAAATACTATACGAACATTGTACTTTTCCAACAAGTCAGCTAATTCTTTTCTTAACTGGGCTATTTTTTCTTCGCTCATATTCTTATATCGATTTGAAAGTTGTTACTGTGTTCACTCTCCCTATAAAGGTTGAAATGAAAAAATCTCTCTTTTCTATTTTTTTGCTTCTTGTAAATTGAATCTTTAGATTTATTTCCCTTTCGTAAGATATTTACTTTGGGAAGACTGTTTATTTTTTATCTGCTTTTTTGGAGTGTTTTATTTCGGATCAAGTTTGTTAGTAGAAATACTCTTCGTAGAAGGAAGATTTCTACTAAAACACAAAGTGCCTGAACTTGTCAGAAATAGTTATGGACACTCCTTCCTTTGCGGATAAAATAGTAACGGGCTTCCGAAGTAAGGGCGAACGGTGTTGTTTGCTGATATAAAAGGAAAGGAGGATGGAAGAGGGGATGGCTACGGTGTAAATGGTGGGAGCCGGCTTTGGAGAAAGGTTGTGAATGAAGTGAAGTGCCGGAGCAAATAATATATGTTTGTGCCGGAAGGATTAAATTGTGTCTTTCAAAGACTCTATTTGATCCGTTTTTTCCGGTACATTGAGAAACATGTGTTACTTGCTCATAAACGGAGTGGAGAGAGCCGCTTTCCAAAAGGCAGGAGTTTATAAAAGGTAGATGGGGAAAAAGATAGAGGGGGAATAGTGCCAGTCATAGACATAGGGCAACTCCCCCTAAAGTATAAAGTTACTATCGTATAGTCGTCACTATACTTTCCAACTTCTCTAATTCCCGATACATTGCAGAAGCTTTCCCGTAACTCTCGGTTAATCCTGCCCATTCTATATCATCGTGTAATTCATTATAGGCATATCTTATATTTGATATTTGTTCTCTTAATGTGGTAACTAAATCCATATCCTCTTCAAAAGCGGAGGAAAATTCTTCATTTGAATATACTTCAAGTTCAAGATTGTTGTCTTTGGTAATGTAATTACTTGGGGTTACCTGCTTTATATTGTCCTTTGTCGGAATGTAAAATCCTAAATTGGGAATAGTATATGCTGTCTGAATGTCAAATGGTAATTTTTCTTTCTGAAGAAGGTCTTCTTTCGAGATACCAATAAACTGGCACACTTCATCTAAGTTACTTCCTGAGTACCGGATTGCTTCTATACACTTAATTTTCCTTCTGTATTTTTTCATTTTATGTTCTGTATTTTTTTAGTTTTACTCTGTTTATAAATTGGGCATTGATTTTGATATTTGCACTCTCCTTGACTAGCTTGTAGATGTATTTGGTGCCATTCGTTCCAATCTGTTACACCGTCAGCGGTTAGGAAGGTAATCAGCTTCATGCAACAAAAGCCATGTTCTTTCTGGTTTCCGTCATGTGTTTCCACTAGACCATTATTTTGAGTTTTCATTTCTATTTAAAAAGATTTAATGATACTTCCATTGGAAAATCTCCAATGTGTGGATGGTAACGGATAGCAACGAAATAAAAATGCTCTCCATCTTCCTGCACAATTAGATAAATCCAATTCGTAAGTATAATATCCTGCTTTCACAAACTCTTGCGCAATATCTCTGAATTGCATTTCATTAAGTGAAAATTTAGTATTGTCTGTGAATGTAAATGTTGTGTTTCGATAGGGGCTTCCATCTGTGCAATTGTATTTGACTTCTTCTCCTAATTCTAATTGATGCACAATGATATCTGCAACCTCTTGTTTCTTTTTTTCATACTTTTCTTTTTCTGTTGCTATTTGAGCTGCTACGTCAAATGTATTCCGGTTTATATTCATATACTTATATTGATTTGAAGGTTGTTACTGCGTTTACTCTCCCTATGCATATTGAAATGATGAAATCTATCTCGTCTATCTTTTCAAGAGTATATACCGTACTCATACTAGAGTAAAAACTGCTATACCCATTGTCTTTTACTACGATAAAGTATTCTCCTTCTGTCTGCCAAGACAATTGTTCAAGATTTAGCTCCATAAGGTATCTTGCTTTGTCTCCTTTGATAATTGACATTATTTGGGAAACTTCTTCTATAAGTTCGTCTTTACTATTGAAAATCCTTGCTTTCATAATTTTATTGCTTTTTGTTGATTGAATCTTTTGATTTATTTCCCTTTCATAAGATATTTACTTTGGGAAGACTGTTGAATTTTTATCTGCTCTTTTGGAGTGTTTTTTATTTTGGATCAAGTTTGTTAGTAGAAATACTCTTCGTAGAAGGAAGATTTCTGCTAAAACACGAAGTGCCTGAACTTGTCAGAAATAGTTATGAACACTTCTTTCTTTGCGGATAAAATAATGACGGGCTTCCGATGTAAAGACGAATGGTGTTGTTTGCTGATATAAAAGGAAAGGAAGGGAGGATGGAAGAGGGGAATGTATGTGGTATAAATGGTGGGAGCCGGCTTTGGAGAAAGGTTGTGAATAAAGCGAAGTGCCGGAGCAAGTAATATATGTTTGTGCCAGAAGGATTAAATTGTGTCTTTCAAAGACTCTATTTGATCCGTTTTTTCCGGCATGTAAAGAAACATGTGTTGCTTGTTCATAAACGAAGTGGAGAGAACTGCTTTCGAAAGACAGGAGTTTAAAAAAGGTAGGCAAGGTAAGTAGGGTGGGAATGTGAGAAAGGGGGGGGCATTCCCCCCATTTTCTGTGTTTTTATTAGATGATTACCATTACTTCACGCTTTGAGACGAATATTTTGTCTGTTATGTAATATGCGATAGCATTTGTTTCAGCATCACGAAGTAGGTCTTTTTTTAGTATTTGGAAATAAGTATTTGTATGCTCGGTATATACCATTATTTCACGTACACGTTTCAAATCGTCTAGGAATTTTTGAGAATTGTGTTCTCTGATTTTTTTTATGCTCATTTTTGTTTTACTTGATTTTATCAATATTAGTACACTAATTGAAGTGCTTGTTCTTTATTACAGAACCAAACTTTCATTGTTTCACCATCAGGCTTACTGACCTTGAACCAAACTCGATTTTGTTCGTCGATGCCTGATGTATATTTACCTATATTACGTGCTTGTGTGCTATGTTTTCTGAATTCTTTAGCACATTCTTCTTTGGTGCCTTTGAAACCTACCTTGAAGTCTAAATTAACATCTTGACTAGTTTCTTTATGAAATACTAAGTAGTACATGATTATGGGTGTTTGATTTTAATTTATAATTGGAGATCTTTTAGATTATCTGCTATCCTTTAGAGGATGGATAGGCAGAGAGTTATGCTTTAATGAAAATAACCTTTTCTTTATCATGCCGTTCATTGGTTAAGCAACTTACTGAGTTACAAAAGTCTGGTTCTAAACAGTGAAACGCACATTTATAACATGCAACACTACTCCCAGCATCTGCAATACATTGGAACTTTCTTCCATGCAGACTAAATGTTTCACCTATGGGTACATAAATTTTAGATGTCATATTTTTACTCATATTCTAATTTTCTATTTACTTATATACATTCGTAAATGTTTAGGTACAAATGTTAGGAGGTATGTTCTAACTTCATATTGATGTTCAATCATTAGACTTGAATTATTATCTTTACTTTGTTGCCATTCCTGTAGTTTTCCTTCTTTTTTAGCGATAACTTTTGATAATCCTAAATTTCTAAGTTTGAAAGTGTCAAGAATAGCTCTTGATATATATAAATTAACATCAATCATATTAGTACAAGCCTGAATAGCTTTAATAGACTGCCATGCTCTTTTATCAACCTTACGTGTTATTGTCTTCATATTTTCTGTTTTTGTTATTTGGTTTATAATTTCCCTTCCATTTAACTTTTGCCGGAAAGGTTGCTGATTTTTTCGGCTTCCAGATTGCGGTGTATTCCCATGCAAGTTTTCTTTGAAAAATACCTTTTTCGTATAAAAAGGAAGATTTTTCAAAAGAAAGTCCGGAGGCGCAACTTGCATGGGAATGAAGGGAACGCAATGAACTTTGCTGAAAAAACAGGCGGGCTTTGTGGGAATGTGGGAATAAGCTGGGCAGATGTTACAAAAGGAAGGGAATAATTGGGATAGGGAGAGAAGAATAAATATAAATGAGAGGGGGCATAAGTGAAGAGAGAATGACGGGAAGGATGATAAGTGTCTTCCCGTCATTGTTCTGTTTGTTGATTGTATTATTTATATGTGTTCCGGTGTTCTTCTTCAAATTCTTCGATTTGCTTCATTATCATGTTGCAGAATATTTGACCGTTAGCGGCTTCGAGACTGAAATAGCTTATCATGGAGAAGACATTAAACTGAAGCTCGTTCCACTTGTGATAGTAATGTTCGCCCGAAACGGTGCCATAAGCTTGTTGGAATAGCTCTAATGTCAAGCCTTTGCTTGCATGGGCGGTGTGGTAGTGCCAAGTTACTATTCGTTTCATTAGTGAAAAGGCGAGTGGCTGGATACTCCATGTACCGGAATATCCATCTGTTTCTTCTTCGGTGAATGTGCCATCAGAGGAATTATCCGTCATGGCACTGAAAATGACTTCTTTTACTGCGTCAGGAATGAATTCAAGTTCATCATTTTGAGGTGTGGTACTGAATTCGGCTCTGATGATGTGTCCGTAAAAATCTTCTATTAATGTTTGCATAACTATATGGGTTTATATTGATTGTTCAGAATAATGAAACTTAGATAGGGCTTGCTCCGGAATTTGGTACGCAGGGTTAATGGTATTCGGAACTGTTGCTTGGATGGAGTCCCGGGAATCTTTAGCTTCTTCATGCTTCGCACTTTTTTTCGTTAATAGACTCCGGACAACCGTTTTCGTCTGTTTGGCCGAGCCATGATAGTATTTTTTCTTCGGTAGATAGTTTGTCCCACCATTTTTCGGCATCGTCGAGCAGGTCTGTTGTCGGTCGGATGCGGATATGCTCTTGACAGTGATTACAGTAACTACATTCAAATTCTTCACAGTCGCCAGAGTAACGGCCACCCTCGTTTACTTTACTCCATACTTTGAGCTCTACATCAGTGGAACCACAAGTTGTACAACGGTAGGGGTTTATACGTTCGTCAGAAAAATACCATTCAAGCCAGTAGAACAGGCGTTGATACTGCTTACAGAAACATGAAGCTAATTTTTTAATCCATTTCATAAGTAAATAATTATTTAATTGTTTGTTATTGCCCTCCGATTTATCTTTTACCGGAAAGGCTATTAATTTTTTCGACTTTTCGGATTGCCAGCCATTCCTGCAAGTTTTCTTTGAAAAATACTTATTCACACATGAACATGTATTTTTCAAGAAGAAAGTCCGAAGGCGTACCTTGCAGTAGAATGATGGCGTTGGCAATCATCTTTGCAGAAAAAAATAGATGGGCTGTATGGGTATTAGATAGAGGGAGTTGGGGATTGATAAAAGGGAAGTGTAATTTGATTGGAAAAGGGGGACAAAATAGTGTAAAAGTGGTTAGGGAATTTTACCCTTATAGGGTTATCATAAAAATCAAAAGATCTTCTGCCACTTCGACAGATAAACCTGTCCAGAAGAATTGCGGCGGCTTAAACGTGATAAAAAATGATTTTTTAGAGGCTTACATTTAATGGCTGGAGTTAAATATAAGCCTCTGTTTACACTTTAGTTCTTACTTTTTGCGTCTCGTATCATTTTATAACTTCGATACTGGTAACGTTCATTTCGTTTAATGAGAAATGTAACCGGATTTGTTCTCCTTGCCGATGTTGCTTCTTTAGTTTGTTTATACAATATCCGCAGAGATAAATTGTTATGCCAAAGCCATTAGGATGTTTTTTAGAACATGGGTCCTCGACCGTATATATCGGATTTATGTTATCAAGCAAGGTGTTGCCATGATATGGTATTATGTCGCTTCGCATGAAGTTACGGAAATAGGGTGGAAGCTGGTTCCGGTCTGTTATGCCACAAAGCCACATTAATTGACGGTAATGTATAACACTGATTCCTATGGCTCTTTTTGCATTGCCGGGACGGTTGTTACAACTCGGACACCAGTCTTTGCCTATGATTTTCATGCCATATACCCAGTAGTTGCCTGTAACAGGGTATATTGTATTGCCTCTTGAACTGCCAAAACTTTTATACTTGGAATCCTCTATTGTATAGTATATATTATCACCGGAAAACAGGTAAGGGTATATGTTATGTAAATTGTGCTCTACCAAAGTAGTGAGTTTGTTATGCTGTTTCTCAATGTCTTCGGAAAGGGTGTTTAGCCCTATTTGCAACTGAATGCGTTCATCTTCCTTTACTGACCATGCGACTAATTCATTGTACTGTTTGGAAGTACACAGGGTATTATTACCATTGAGTTTTTCAATCATGGTGTTTGTTGATAGTTGGACTATAGAGGTGTTTTCCTTTCGTGGTACGTACAGTTCATGTACATAAGCATCGCATTGTTCATGCAGGTATTCACAACCAAATTCTTTGTTCAGATCTTCTTTTTCGACAACGATTACGGGATTACCGTCGGTAAGGAGTTTACTATTCATGGTAGCAAAAGCTGAGAATGTATTGATCCTTTCTGTCGGACAATCAAGGATGGTTTTTTCTATCAATTTGCTGAAAAGAAGATAGGATAGTATTTTATCGCATGTGTTCCAGTCTTGCGTAATTTGCTTTACATATAATTCGCCTAAATGCGTTCCATTCAGGGATAATTGTTTGTTAGATTTTCGTTGCTCGCTCACCCATTCTACCCATTGGTAAGGTAGTATGCTGTTTTGGAGTATTTCTTCACGGATACGTGTGGAACCACGGCTGGCTATACCTTCTTTAGCTCTTGGATTAGCGTAGCTGTAGCCATCGTCAGCTAACCATGTGTTATCCTGGTATTGGATGGCTATGATAAAGTAGGACATCCAAATATGGAGGTCGAGTTTAACCATTACTGTTATATGGATATGGTTGTCAGAAGGAGTTTTCAGACCGGAGAGCAGGCTGGAAAGGCTGTCACACATGACAAATGCGTCAGTAACGATAAATTCTTCGGATGAGGCGGGAAGATTTGCATTACCCGCATATCTTCTGATGGGTATGTATTTGAGCGTTTTTTCTACTGCATCAATGTCACGTCTGTCTGATTTTTCAATTTCGGGGCTTGACAACTCTTCGTTTGTTAATAGTGGAATGCTCTTTACTGAGTGTATCCAGTCCATACGGTCCTTCTCCTGGAACTGATTGTAAAATCCGATCCACTTAGAGGATTCGATATAGAAATCACCGATTTCTTTCATTAATACCTCATTGATATGCTTAATGCGGATATTACTCAAGCAATTTTTTAGGAAATCTGCCGATGCATTGATGGCCCGGTCGTACTCTCCGGATTTGTATAAACAATAGATGTCAAACAAATCACGCTTCTGGAATATGGCGCTAATTGTTGAAGGTTCATTCTTTTCTGCAAGAAGTATTGCTTCTATATCAATGTCTGTGGCGTTGCACAGGAACTTGAAGAATTCATAAGTTTGCTCTTTGGTTGCAATCATAGCTGTTTATATTTTGTTTTTATTGGGTTATTCCGGAATGGTTACGAATTTCTCGTTCCATTGTATTTCATTGCCGATTTCTCTTTTCAGAAAACGGAAAATGGCTTTGCCTTTTCTTATTCCGTCAATGATTTTGGTGTATCTGATTTCAAAACTTCCGGGTTTTAAGCGTACTCCGTCGGTGTCTGTCAGGATGTCTTTTTTCCTAAATTCTACCCCGTTGGCTTTCCAGTCTTCTTTGTTGTTTAGAACTTGGAAGCTGCTCCATAATTTCAGTGCTTCTTCTTCATTAGCCTTTAGGACCGATTTCTTGAAATTGTTAGTTGCCATAATTCTGTTCCTCCATGTTAATTAATTATGAGTATCTTTTTCCCTTCGATTCACAAGAACCGAAAAGATTAATTATTTTTTCTGCCTTCTCGGTTGCATGTCGTCTTCAGCAAGGTTTCCATTAAAAATACCTTTTCGTGAAAAGGAAGATTTTTAATGAAGAAAGCTGAAAGCATACCTTGATGGAGAATAAGACTAATGCAACTAATTTTGCTGAAAAATAGTAGGGCTTTTCGTGATTGCTGGTTTGTGGGATGGGGTGGCTATAAGTGGATTTAGGAATAGATTAATGGGGGGAGGATATGGGGTGGAATGATAATTAGTAGATTTACTGAAGGAAGGGAAATGAAATTTCCGGTAATAAAAAAGGAGTTTCCGGTTGTTTGAATAAAGTTGGTAAATACTACTTTACTATTTATAGTAAAGTAGTATTTGTTGATAAACAGTGTTTTAGTTTAGAAATGATTGTATGTATTTTAGGGAATTACCAAAATAAGGCTAATTGTTTATTGTGTGACGATTCTTGGATTAAACTGGCATTAAACCGTTTTTCTAAGTCAAAGATTGTTTCAAGGCTTTTCCTGCGGTAAGGTCTGTCTGTTTTTTCCTGTAGTTCTCTCAACTTATTCCAGTATTCTGGCAGGTGCAGATATATGTTCTTTAGCTCTTTTAGATTCTTGTTCCCGCAACAATAACAGCTAACTCTATCCAATAGGGAGTAGAGTGGGAATCCATTTTCCTCCCATGTAAAACCTCTGTCATAGCAATATTGGAGTGCCTGTGCTTCGGTTATATTCCATTCCACCAACGGGAGTATTCTATTGGGACGCTTTTCCTTCTCGAACCGGTGTGTTTCATCTGCTGCGATTCCTACATAGTCAAATCCGTTTTTGGTATATACTTTGAGTGATTTCAACTTTTGCGAAGTTCCCCACCTACAAGTACCGCCACACCATGAATATCCCAATTTGTGTACTGTGTCCGTGCCTCGCTTTTTTACGGGGCGTTCAAACATATTCCATAAAAATGGTTTCTCTGGATATAGCTCGGTGTATTTGATATGGTGTGAAGCTAATATAGGAAGCACTCTGCTACGAGTTTCATATATGGCTTGAAACTCCATACCTGTATCGTAAAACACGACTTCATCCAACGGGTATTGCTTTTCAATCAACATAAAAAGCATCGCTAAAGAATCCTTCCCAAAACTAACTGATGCGTAGTATTTCATTGCTTTGTTTGCTGGTGGGTTATTGATTGGCAGTGTTTTTAATTTCCGCTTTTATTAATTTGGCAAAGATTGTCTGATTCCTTGTAATGATGCCGTTTTTATCGCAGACATTGTTGGAATAAACAGTGCATGTGTAGGCAATTTTGTGTTTCCTTTTTTTATTGGAGTAAATATTGCTCCAAATTTCTAATTGTTTTTTGGCTATTTCTACGAGTGTGTCTTTTCCTAAATCTCCAACAGCATCTATGTAGATTTCTTCAAGCGTCCGGGCATGTTCGTTGTCTATAATCTTTCTTACCCAACCGGTTAGTGTATATATTGTTTCCATAATTGTTTTGTTGTTATAAAATCCATTCTTTTATGTTATGAGCGATGTGTACCTTTTGAAATAAAGGACGGCTGAGAGCATCTTCATCATGTTCAAAGACAAGAATCGGCTGTTCTTGTGATTCCAATTGGTTATTTTGTTCCATTTCTTTTAATTTAACCTTCAGAGATTCCATATTCTCGGCATCTCCATAACAGGTGCTTCCTTCCATGTTATATGCTTTAATCATAATCAATTAGTTTGATTTTGTAATTTTGTTAATTTATTTACTTCCCTCCATTCTGTGTTTTGGGGATTAATTGTTTTTTCTGCTTTTATGGTTACATGCCATTCTAATCAAGAATTCCATGAAAAATACGCTTTCGACTGTAGGGCGGAAGGAAGATTTTTAATGAGGAAAGCCGTAGGCGGGTCTTGTAAAAGAATGATGAGCATGTAATCAACTTTGCAGAAGAAAAACAATAATCCCTGAAATATATGGAAAGGGTAAAAGGGGTAGAGAGAAGAGGGTTACTTGTTTATACTGTATAATGGGAAATTGTATTTCATAGAAATGGTAATCCACATGTATGCGGAGAGCCTGTAGGGATTGGATATGCCGATTCCTACAGGCATCTATGATTAAGCTTGTTCTACGATTGCAATAATATCATCATCAGGAAGATTGATTTCTTTTTCTTCTAGATAGAAGTATATATCTTCGTCCAGGCTTTCTGCTTCATCTGAAACGGGAATATCGGTTTTGTCGTCTATTAATTCATGTGACAACTTTGTGACGGATATGGTAGCTTCTTGCTCGTCTTTTGTGCCTTTGAAAATAGTGAGGGTTTTAGAAGGATAGCTTTGCCCATTCCAAGTTATTACCTGAATGTGGGAAAAGAACTTTGATTCTTCCGGAAACAATGAATCGACAATGGAATATAACTTGTCATCGTAAGTGTTACTATATTGCATATACAACAGGCATTCTTCAAATGTCAGATTGGAGTTCCGGAGCATGGCACTTAAAATGGTTGTGTCGGCTCCAGCTGCAAGTGCAGTTTGGAGGGCATTCCAATATCCATTGTTGTAGGGAGTTAATAGAGGGAAAAGTTCGCTGGCGCTAACGGAATATGAATTATTTTCTTCCTCTACATGGTCACTGTCATCGGCAGAAACAATCTGAATTTTGGAATTGTCTGTTATAGAGGCGGGGATAGGGCAACATACCTGCATTATTCTGCATGTATTTGTAGTATCATCCATCCATTGGACCTGTTCGCCGAATTTGATAAAATTGTAAGTTCTCATAATGCGTTGGTTTTAAATGATGTTTTATATTCTTTCTTTATAAAATTATTCCTCATGTGAGCTTAATGCTGTGGAAACCGGGTATAACAGGGGACATTCGGGAGTATGGGGCATCGCAAAACACGCCACACTCCCGTTCGGCTGTTGATAGCCGTTGCTTTGAGTATTGGGTTAATGAAATAGCCTTTTTGAGTCAAATAATATCTGTACGTTATTATTTTCACGTAAAGCACTATAATGAAAGGCACTACGAGCTATTCCACTCAGGAACTTTTCTTTACCCAACAGTTTAAGGGCTTTTGGAGATGATATTGGGGTACTATCTTCTTGATTTTTGTACAAATAGTATTTGCTGACTCCAATAGCCTTTTCTATTTGAGGTATATCTTCGTTTGAATATCCCCATTTTTTTAGTAAAACTCTATCTGCTTCTGTTAGTTTCATTTGTTTCTATTTTAATATTTTTTTGAGGTTCATTTTAAACCGTTGCATTGGTTTGCATATTCCATCACATTTGCGAACTATATTTTGATAGGCACAATTTTCTGTTTGAGAATCATGTAAAAAGCAAGAGATGCGAAATGCCTCTAAAATCTCTTTTTCGATTTGTTCATCTATATCTTTATCCGCATATTTCCATGTATCAGGAGGAGTAACCAGAAACTCTACATCAAATTCAAAATTTGAATAAAAAGAATTTCCCTTTCTCCATAATAGTTTTAATTCCCATGGACAAGCATTGTATCGTCCGATTATCGCTGTACTTTCTTCGGGGGATGTTTTATCCGTTGAATGCCATTTTCCCATATTAATCCTTACTGTTTTTTACTGTTGTTGAATTCTTCACATTTTCTTTTAAGCTCTTCTTGCCGTTTATTGCTATCATCCACAAGTTGATCGACCATGTGACTGATTTTTTGTGGAATCTGAACTATTTCTTTTTTCAATTCATCAAATGATTGATTTTCAAAGTGCTTGTATATAAACCACAAAAGTGCTTGTTTTACAGCTATGGAGTTACGTGAGAATTGCTGCATTAACATTGCTGATTGATATTCAAGATATTTATCGAATGAATTTACATAGCCATATTTGATAAATCGATCAGCGTGTTCTTGAAGGTGCTTATCAAGTGTAGTGTCGGTATTTATCCAATACTTTTCAAAAAGTTGCTGTTCAGTTAGACCGCTATTATTTGGTAATATTTTAGCCAAATCACGTATGGCTTCATCCCCGTATGTGGAACCTCCGTCGCATATTTTATCCCACATGAATATGATTTGAGCTGCTTGTTCCAAATCGAAAGCACTTGACTGGCGACCTCGTGAATAAATGCGTTTTTTCTTCTTACGGTAGATTTTTCCGTTGATTTCCCAACTGAAAACTATATCTACGAATTCTTTGTTAAAATGAGTTACCGCTTCTTGATGATGCCGTTTCTGCTTCGTTCTCCATTTCTTTTTTGCTCCCATGTTTTTTCTTTTTTTAGTTATTTATTTAAACTGTTTTTTAAGGATAATTTCCCAATCTTTGCTTTTATGTGTTCTACGTCAGCTTGAAAGAAGGCGACTTGTATCTCGTCTTCTAATCTCGTCCAATAATCAACTGCCATTTCGGAATGTTTCAAGCGATTTTGCAATTGGCATATGTCATTGGTTGCTAAAACGGATTGATAAGGTATGCTCTCTTTGTAAGGTATGTTTTCCATCGTATCACCTTGTCTGTTTACATAAGTTTCATAATTGCTCATAATTGATGTTTTTTTATTTTTTATTATTGATGCCATTTTTTCCCTTCATTCATTCTTCATTCGGGAATTAGCTATTTTTTCTGCCTCTTTAATTGCAGCTTTTTTTTGCAAGATTCCTGTGAAAAATACTTTTCCACGCAGGGGAATGGATGATTTTTCACTAAGGAAGGCTTGGGCGTATCTTGAAGAAAAATGAGTTAGATGCAATTTGTTTTGCAGAGAAAAATAGGCAATTCTTGAATTGTTAGATGAGTTACTATAAAGAGTAGATGGATTTTGATAGAAGGGGGAGAGAAAAATAGTGCAAGTGGTGGAAACTGGCTTTTGAGAAAAGTTGTGAGTTTAACGAAGTGAGGGAGTAAATAACGTAGTGGAATGAACGGCTTTTTGAAGGTTGTTTTTTATAAAAGGTGGGGAGTATAATGATAGGGGGAGGAACAGCGTGATTAGAGGAAAACGGATATATTCAGGGACGTGGGGTGCCCTTATATACTCCCTGTCTGGCTGTTGGCAACCAGATAAGGAGTATGAGATCACCATTCACTCACTTTATAATAATGATATGTTATGAATGGTGGTATTATGCATATAGGAAGTGCCCATTTTGAATATATAATCATGCCTATACTAATTTGCTTGACCAATAGGGTTATTCTATTTGCATGCGTAAATAGGTATTCACACAATCGTACGCGGTTTCTTCTCCATTAATACCTGTTACTGTTAATGTAGATTTGGTAGTGAATTTGCCATGTTCAAGGCTTAATAGTTCGATTGAAGATTCTCCGTTATTGAGAATGACGGCATTGCCTGTTTTTCTCCAAATAAAAGATCTTTTATAGTCAGAGTCCCAATGGCCATTGATATATTCGCCTATTCTATGTCCGGTTCCATCTTTATTGAATACTACAATTTCGTTCATGTCATGCGTAACGTTTTCTCCTTTCATATCCCCTTCTGAAACGACAATTGTGGATTCTAATTTCCATTTACCGATAAGTATTTCCTCCAAAGCGAATTCTTGTTTAACTGGTATTGCCGCAATATTAGGAAGCAGATTTGGGATGCCTACATAAGGGCAAGCAATATAAACATCATTGTTGTTCAAATTAGTAAATGTATGTTGGAAAGGATTTTTAAATTCATCCTGATACAAAAATCTAATAGTACCCGAATCTCCAACTGGTTCATTATTTAAATATAATCCCCAACCTACATTTACAGGGAATAATACTTCTCTTGAAACAGTGCATGAGAGGGTGGCGGCTTTGTTTTCGGCGTCTGTTTTCACATCTACATTAGTAAAGTCAGGCAGGAGATAGTATGACTTTTTATAAAAGGGTACATCAAAGAGCGAGGCGCTAAATTTAGGATCGTTTTTGCTCATTACTCCGGGGGTGATTTCTGCATCTACTTTTAAGTCGAAGGAAGCTGTTACGTTGGCATTTTTCAATGATTCATATGTTAAACCCGGGCTTAATGTGAAGTTTCCACTCCAGTTAGCCCCAATCTTAGGTTGGAATGAAGCTTTTAAATTCTTCATTCCAAAAAGCCTGATTTCTAAACCAGTAGCTATTCCTGAGAAGAAATTGCCATCCAAGGAAATGTGATCGAGAGAGAATGTAGGTTTACCTGGTTTCACTTCGTGAGAACCGGCATCCCATGCCCCTTTATTATATGCAACAGCTGCGCTGTTTTCTGTAGAATAAGAAAAATGTGCAGTAGTGGAAATTTTCCCTTCTGCTTCGGATACATAGTAGAACTGGACAACCGGTTTTACTAAGATATTGCTTAAAGAGCAAGTAAGCGGAATAGGCATTCCTATAGGTTCCTCTATTGGTGGCAACTTTCCTTCCAGACCTAGCGAAAAATCTGTTGCAAGATTAAATTTAGATTGAACAATGAAATATCCATATGACTTCTTTATATTATGGTTAATATCAATGCAAACAGTTAATTTAAGCCCTGCATTTACTATTCCTGAAACTGATGCTGATGTTTTGCCTTCTTTAGCTTTAAATTGGAAATCTTGAGAAATCATCCAGAAATTGTCTTCGTCTTTAGAAACAGAGAGTCTTGTTTGTGCAGTCTCTTTAGGAACTAACTCTACTGTTGTGTTAATTTGTAAATAATCAAATGCTTCATCTAAAGTGGCTGTTTCTGTTTTTATAGTATATTTCCCATTTTGAGTACTAACATTGCTTACCTTGCCTAAAAAACCATATGGGAATTTATCATATGGTTGGGATATTAAAAGTATTTGTCCAACGGAGGGGAGAATTGATTTATCAGTCGAACTGTCAAAAACTAATTCACCGTCTTCATTTACATTTGTAATGTGGTTTATTTGCGTATCTGTGAGAAGGATTGTAGATTGTCCTAAAATGACATCACCGGTAGGAGGTATTTCTTGACCGGGTTTATCTATTTCACCTATTTCCTCGTTTTCTTTAGAACAAGAAACAAATAATAATAATATTGATATAAATAAAAGAACGATTTTATTCATAATGAGCGGGTATTAGTTCTATGTTGAAGTAATTTTAGCAAAATTAAATAAAATATTTTATAAAACAAACATTTTTCACCCATTATTAAAAAAGAGGTAATTCGTAAGAATTGTCTATCACCTTTTTATAATCATTAAGTGAACTAAGAGAAAATAAGCAATGACAAATATTTGCTTAAGTCTCAGAAATTATGTTATTTATGCATGGACAGGAAGTGTTCGACCAATACTAGTACAGTGTCCCTGTACCCAAGTACGAATGATGAAATAGCTCCGTTAGGTTGGTTCGTTGATTTGTTAGCAGTAACATGGATGTCATTCCATGCTGCCGGAATACAAATGCAATTCATTTATGTGCCGTTTATTCCATGATACTACTTGTTTGAATGCTCAAAGTAGTTAAAATGTTTGTTCAATAGTAATATATAGATAATTATTTCTATATTTGCACTTTAAATAGTAATATATTAATTTATGGAAAATGGCGAATATAGAACAAATCAGGATATACTTAATCTTCTTGCGCAGAGGATTAAGGAATACCGTCTTGCGGCACGTTTGAGTCAAAAAGAAATGGCTGAAAAATCGGGTGTAAGCAATGCCACAATCAGCCACTTTGAGCAGAGTGTCAATCAAAATATGACGCTTAATAATTTCATATCGCTGCTTCGAGTGCTGGGAATGGAGAACCGTATTGAAGAGCTGCTTCCTGAGTTGCCAATGCCTCCTAAGGCATTGAAAGAAATTAATAAGCTAATACCTAAAAGAGTAAGGAGGAATAAAAAATGATAGATAGTCTGGATGTGATGTTATGGGATAAAAAAGTAGGGACACTTGTTACATCCCAAGACAAGTACCGCTCTAAAGTATGCTTTTATTTTGATAATGACTTTGTGAAAATAGGCTATGATATAGCTCCGTTACAAGCTTCTATTTCAGGAGTTTTGGTACAGCGCGGTCTTCCGGTTTATCCGGAATCGGACAAGATGTTTGGTGGGTTGCCTTCCTTTATCGCAGATTCGCTTCCTGATCGTTGGGGAAACACGGTATTTAATGAGTGGGCTAAAGTTCACCATATTCGTACTCGTGACCTTTCTCCTTTAGACAGACTTGCCTATATAGGCAGAAGGGGAATGGGGGCTCTTGAATTTGTTCCACCGACAGCGAAAGAGATGGAAACTCCGTTCAAAGTAGAGATTACTGAACTTTATAAATTGGCCCAACAGGCTCTTAGTGAAGCAAAAGGGTTCAATTCAGCTATAACGACTGATTTTATAATCGAGAGCCTATTCAAAGTGGGTACCTCTGCCGGTGGCCGGAGACCGAAGGCTGTTATTAATATCAATTATAATGATGGTCAATGTTATTCGGGGCAAGTGCCGACGCCCTTCCCGGGTTATACACCAACAATCATCAAATTTGATGAACACTTAGATATACCTACTACTAGAATAGAATATAGCTATTATCTTATGGCTAAGGATGCCGGACTTCAGATGATGCCGTGTCGGTTGCTTGAAGGCGAAAAGGAAGTACATTTTTTGACTGAGCGCTTTGACCGTAGTGGTTATGAGAAAGTGCATGTTCAGACTTTGGCCGCACTCAATCCTTCGGCTAATTCCTACGAGGAACTGTTTGATGCAGCATGTAAAATAGGTGTCCCTTTGGGAGAACTTCAGCTCCTTTTTCGTTCGACGGTGATGAATGTACTCGGTGGCAATGTGGATGATCACAACAAGAACTTTAGCTTTTTGATGGGACAGGATGGGAAATGGCACTTGGCTCCGACATACGACTATACATTTACTGTTGATCCGAGTGCACCACATTACATCAATCGCCACAGCATGATGATAAATGGGAAGATACAGGATATTACGCGTGAAGATCTGCTTGGGCTTGCGAAAAGATATAATATCAAGTCAGCGGAATCATATATAGAAAAGGCTATCGGTGTTGTTGGAAATTACCAGATTTATGGAGAAAAAGCTGGTGTCAGTGGTTACTGGATTCATGTTATAAAAGAGGAAATTGCATTGCGAATAGAAAATCTTTCGAATGAACGGGCACAAAGTCATAGCTTCAAAAGGTGATTAGAAATTTATTAAACTAAAACGGCTTTATGGTTGATTGAAGTCAGCCGCTTTTGCTTGGGATATGCAGAACTTTAGGCGTAACAGGTTGCAAGTGTTACGCCTTTTTTATATTGTTTACGATACAATTCCTATATTCAGACTATTGTAATTCATGTATTGTTTTTGATATTATCAGTTCTACTAAACTCATAAATTTCAGGATTATCATACCCTTCAAAACATACTCTGAAATCATTAAAATCTTTTTCGGTGGCAAGTCTTACTTTATCTTTCGAACCGATATAATAAGGTTTACAAAACACCCTGAATGGTGCTCCTTTAATTACACTGTCTGCCAAAGTAGAAACTTTATCTGGTGTTTCAGGCTCTATATACCCAAGCGCATATTCGTTAAATACTACAAGCTTAATTTTTTTCATGTCTACAATTTTTTATTTCCCTTTGATTTACATTAATCAGAAGGCTACCATTTTTTTTGGCTTTCCAGATGGTATCAAATTCCATGAGTCAAGGTTTCTATGGGAAAATACCTTTTCAGGGAAAAGGACGATTTTTATATGGAAAGCCAAAGGCGTACCTTGCTATGGAATAGGATATTATCATCTTTGCGGAAAAATTAGGTGGGTTTCGCATAAATGTCAGCATAATCGTAATGCGATTAGATATAGGAAGATAGAAGTCATTTGGAAAGGGAAGGGGAATTGGGGTATAAGAGTAATGTAGTTTGTATAACGACATAAGAGGCAGTTACTAAGTAACTGATAAAATTTCACCCCTGTTTCAGATTGCAGTAACAGAGGTGAAATTGTTTGAGAGGTATAATCGGGTGAATGTACTTGATGAGTTTAATCTCATTTTTGTGAAAAAACTCTTGTTGTTCTCATTGGAGAATCAATGCAGGGTGATAAATCCTATTTATCTCGTTCACTTAATATATTGTAAAGCTCAATGGCCTCTTTATCCGTGAGGTATTTGTATAGGTGATTGGCGATAAGCCGTCTGCTTGTTGTTGCTTTCTGACTATGTTCACAAGCCTCTTGTGAGGTGTATAGTTCATAGTAGGGACTACATTCACTATTGTTGTGTTTGAGCGTGTCCATTTCAAAACGTGCTTCAGAATGGATACCCGTTTTTACATAGAAGAATTTTCTTCCAATTTTTATGACTTCACCGTACCGGTCGTTGACTTTGTCGCGTCGGTCTGTATTAGATAACCAAACTTTATCTCCTATAACAGGGCTATAGGGCTTAGAAGGGAGTGGGAGGGAGACATCCGATATTTCTTTGGTTTCAGGTATGTAGTCTATCACAAAGGAAAGGTGTCCGGCAAATACATCATCTACGGTGAATTTAACAGGATAATTGTCTTCTATGGCTACTCCGGAGATTTCCAGATGGTTGTTTGTGATGGCAACTTTATTAACTTTTACATCTTGTGGCTTAGGATAGCTTGTATCTGCATTTATTGCAATGACAGGCAGATTGTTATCTTTCTCTGTATTCCATTCATAGATACCACCGTGAGCTGTGACAGCTCTTTGGAGTTCTTCTTGTTCCTGATATTTAACTTCGTTAGCTTTCGCATTAAAATTTGTATGTTTCATAAGACTCTAAAATAGTTAGTAATTCATTTAATAATTATTGGGGTTGATATTATTGGAGGATATGCACTTCTAATTGGGTTTATTTTTTAATAGTACCAGAACGTACTGGAGGTTTTGTCGCAGAGTCCTCCGGTGTTGTCTGTAAACCTGAAAAGAAAGGGGTAACCAAGTTAAATATTAACCACTTTTTGGGATAGCCGGTTTACGAATTCTTTTGGCCAATCGTCCTGAATAGCTTGCTTTTTCTTGATTGTTATCTTTGAATCCATTTTATTGAGATGGACATCGACATACCAGTCTCTAAACTTGATTTCGTCTAAATCGTATTCATCATCCGGATCAAATTCGGCACGCAAGCTGATAAATGTATTATCAAAAGCTTGGATTAGTAGATAAAGGGTTAGTGTGTCGAAAGATATTCCGGAAGACGTTTCCCGGGCATTTGATACGGCATCGCTTACATCCAGATTGTATTCCTCAATCAATTCACAAAGATATTGCAAGGTCATACCATCGCATTGCAGGATGGCTGAGAGTAGGTCATTTCGGTGTTTTAAACCTGTTTGGAGATTTTCCATACGTATGAACGTTATTTTTAGTGGGTAGATATTATATTGATGGCAGATAGGATTCTTTTAAAGTTGCTACCAGCTTTTGACTTAGCTCGTAGGCTCCTTGGTTCCTTTCATCTACATAACGGCGGGCATCCAGACTCGCTATGTAGAGAAAGCTGTCTTTGAATAACCGGAATAACTTTTGCTGGAGTGTCCGATGGAAGAACGGGATACTTTCTACGAAGTTTTTATTGCTGAAGCACATATTGTTTAATGCATTTTCAAATTCCATTGCAAACTTATATTCTGGGGTGTCCTGAATGTTTTTGCGGAATTCTCCATATTTTTCTATGAATGCTTTGTATTCTAAACTTTCTAAACCTATGGTGGAGGTGTCAAGTAACAATTTGAGCAGTGTTTCGTCCTTTATACAGGCTGTTTGACCATTTTTGAAGTGAAACTCGATTTGTTGTACAGAGTTGTCTTTTAATGCTGACTGAAGCAGCTTTGATGTTAGATGTAATTCATTCTTTTCCATAATGCTTGTTGTTAAATGATTATTTCCCTTTAATCATATTGATGATTCTTGGGAGTTTACTGTTTTTTCTGCTTTCTGTATTGCATATATCGTTCCTGCAAGACTTCCCTGATAAATACTCTTTTCACTGTAAGTAAAAGGAAGATTTATCATAGGGAAAACACTGGTGTGTCTTGAAGAAGAACGATGTTGGATGCAATTATCTTTGCAGAAAAAAATAGCTAACTCCTAAGAACGTTGTACCAGTATAAGTGGGGACTGAATGGTCTGTTTTTACAAAGGGAGGTACGATGTCTTCAAACGACAATAAATACTACAATACTTTTAGTAGTAAAGTAGTATTTATACATAATATCAAAAAGGCATGTCACGGAAGTCTGAAAGCTCGCAAGGCATAGAAACCGGTGTAGGGTTTGTATCTTTTTTCCTTTCTCATATTTTTAGTTAGAGTTAGTTACCTTGTACTTTTCGGTTCCATTGGCTAATGATGTACGCAAAATCATCAAAAGAGATGCGCATTGCTTTTCTAGGGAAATGTTTGGTTAGGAGTTCGTTCATTCTTTCTTCAGCTTCTTCTCTACTGTCCAATTCTGTCCATGCAGCACTTAGTTCGTTTGCTGCGTTGTTGAACTGTTCAAGCGCGCGGTAAGTACGGAGGATCTTCTTATTGTCTTTAGGGGATGGGCTTAACTCATAGCTGTAATGGGACTTTTTCATATCCTTGTCTAATTTTTCTTTGGCTGCTTCGTAGTCTTCCGCTTCCATTAATACGTGCTTTGTTCCATGTATCTTGTATTCCTTTCCTGTGATTTGTATACACATGGTAAAGGTAATTTTAAAAAGGTATTTTTTCATTATTTCCAATTGTTAAGATTTAATTCTTTGGCTTTTTCATCCATCTTACTGGTTCGTAATACTCGTAATCCGCAAATTCGAAGGATGGGTCTGTAGATACTTGCGGAATACCTTGTTCATTAAGGGAAATATAGCCGCTAACTATCGCACCGTTTGATTTCATTTCACAAAGTACCATTTCTTTTGCATCGGGTAATTTATCTTCGACTTTTACCCATTGATGCGATAAGGCCCATTCAGCACCTAATGTTGCTATTTTAAGGTAATTCTTAAATAGATTCGGACAATCCTCGTCTATATCAAATGCGCAACGTTCTTTTTCTACACATCTTCTACAATGTGTCTTTTGCAGATGCTTTTTCACTACGTCTTCAATACTACTCATGTTATTTGCTTAATTTAATTAATTGTGACTATGCTTGAAAGACATAGCCAATTTCTACTTTATCTGCTTCTTCTTTGCTAAATACGTAAACTGTGCCATCGGAGATGTTACCCCACGAATTGTATAACACATCTACGCACCAACACCCATATTCTTCGTAGGGTGGGCTAAGAACCTCTAAAACCGTACAATCTACTGTGTTCATATCAATTTGTTTTTTCCCTTCCGTCATTACGATTTCAGGGGATTAATTTATTTTTTCTGCCTTTTAATTGTATTTTATTCCAGCAAAACTTCCGGGAGAAATACTCTTTTAGCCATAAGGGGAAAAAAAGGAAGATTTTTCACAGGAAAGCTCTGCTTCGTTTTGTCTGAGGAATGAGGTTAATACAATTCTCTTTGCAGAGAAAAATAGATTAATCCTCTGAACTGTTGTGAGGTATTATAAGTGGTTACATGATAGATTGATTAATAAAAGGGAAGCTGGAAATTATATAAAAGGAAATGGAATGGACTTGGATATTACTTAGATATCCAATTTTTCAAATATTACAATCTTTTTATCTTTTCTGTTTAGCAAATGGCATTTATGCTCGTTCACACAGTCGTTAATCCATTGGTCTCCCTGTTCTCTGCGAAAAAAACAATCGTCACAGCAAGCACCAAACTTACTTTCAATACATTGGAGGGATACTCCTTCGTGGATAAATGTTTCTCCTAATTTTTTTTCTAAAAATGTTTCCATATATTGCAAATATTCTACTATGTAATGCACTGGATAAAAGAGCTACTCCTGTTAAGGTGAATAGCTCTTCTATTATTGTCTTATTAGATGCTTTCTTCTGTTCGACTCAGATGTGTATTGTCGGGGTTAATACTGATTTTACCGTCTTGCAATAGTGTATTATAAGTTGCCTTAACATATTCAGTACTAACAGAACCATCGCCTGACCAAAAACAGTTGTAGATGGTTATGATTTTTATTTTCTTGCTAAGTATTTCGATCACTCGGCGTGTATCTTTATAATCATTGGGTTTCTTTGTACGAAGCGCATCGAGTAGCATTGTTGGGATGATATCATCGTATTGGAGATGATACTGTTCCAGTTCTTCGGCTTCCGTATAGTCAAACATTTGGTCTGATAACATGATATTGCGTATTTCATATGTTTTACCATGGCGGAGCATCTGTTCGATTTGCTTGAATTCCGATGGAGGACACTCACCTGCTAATTGCATAGGATGGCAATATATCCGTGTTTTATCTTTACGTGCTTCCGGAGCTTCCCACTCTGTTCGATTGGCACTGATTTCATAGCCATATGCCAAAAGCATAGGGATGAATTCGTCATAGAAAGCATGTGTGTCGTCATTATGTAGATTGATTTTGAATTTCTTCACCACATGAGGGGCATCTTGAACAACTACTTGCATCGGTAGTAAGTCCATATCGAAGCTAAAACAGATAGTTAAACCGAAATAACAGTTATCTTTTATTCCTGGCAGTTGCCTGAATTCTTCATCCGGTAAAACTGCTACCGTGTAATCGAGTTCTCCTTCTCCGGTAGAGTTGATGCTTTGCACTGTTCCTTTGAAATTCACTAATGTAGGATTCTCTGGGTCATTACTAATGATTCTTGCACCTACGGAAATGTCTTTTTTACAAATCATAATTTCTTTTAATTTTAGTTTTTCCCTTTTATAGATTCTAATTGGAGGGAATCAATCATTTTTTTCTGCTTTTTTGAATTGCATATAATTTCTTCAGCAAGACTTCTGTGATAAATACGCTTTTTGTTCAGCGAAAAGGAAGATTTCTCATAGAAAGCTAAAGCGTGTCTTGGAAGAGAATAAATTATATGTAATTAGCTTTGCAGAGAAAAATTGGGTGATTTCTCCGAATTGTTGAAATATTATATAAGGAGGAGCCATAGGTTATAAATTGGAAATGAAGTATAAGTGAAATTTGAGTAAATGTTACAAAAGGTTCGAATAAAAAGTAGTTGGGAATATAGGGGGTGGGATTATATACTCATATCGTATACTATATTGATTTATTAATTAGTTATTTTTTCCCTTCGATCCCAATGGTCGGAAAGGCTATTTTTTTTCTGCTTTTCCTGCTTGCATCGCATTCTTGCAAGGTTTTGGGAAAAATACCTTTGCATGGAAAGGAAGATTTTTCTCCCTAAAGCCAGAGGCGTACCTTGCAGTAGAATTTAAAAGATGCAAGCAATTTTGCTGAAAAAATAATGGGCTTTTCGTGATTGATGGTATAGTTTGACTTTTATAAGGGGAAATGTGTAGTGTTTAAAAGGGGATTGACATAATTGAGTATAAGAGGTTAGAAAACCGATGCTCTTGAAACATATATAGAAATACCTGTCTGAGTTTGTAGCTCAAACAGGTATTGATCCGTAAAAAGTATAAAAATACGGTCTTTGGGGCTTTTAATAATTAGTTTTATCTGAATTTCGGTTTTGCCCGTTTCAGTATTTGCAAATCATTGTAACCAATAGAACGAAGTTCATTTAATAGTTTTTGGTACTCATGTTCACATGGAATAGAGGTTTGGGAGATAACTCCGGCATAGTCAGCGGCTCCATGCTGCCCAATGTGCATGTAGGAGGTCGTCATATGCCCATAGTGATTCCAAGGCTCGTAAGGGAAGAGAGCAATAATTTCCCCATCTTTCCATTTCCTAAAAACTACTTTCATCATTTCTTTCGCAGATTTCTATCGAGATAATGTAATCACCTATGACTTTAGTATCATTCCATATACTATCCAAAACATCATCGATATCTTCGTCACTAATTTCTGCGCCGGTGGTGTTTTCTATGTCATATCTCACAGTGGCATATGTGGTTTTTATTTCAACCGCTTTTGATTCAATCTGTTCCGATATTTGTCCGTTTTTTGTTGTATAATCGAATTTCATCAATTTGGCAAGACGATTATATTCTGTATCGTAAAATCGATTGTAATCATCCTGATACTTTTCTTTGTAACAGGTACAGCCATTATCCGGATCGTCAGGATCTTCAGGCTCTACAAATGCTTCGAACGGCAGTTTGAACTTATTTATCAAATCTCCTACAGCCAAATCGCTGGCAATCTCCATAATAGACGAGTTGATATCGTCCTTGTTTTCTTTGTAATACGTGTTTAAATCCATTTGTTTATTTATTAAAAATGAAATAATTAAATATTGTTTTTTTAATTGGTAATCTTATAAATTCACCATACCCATGGCTATGTAATTGATGAAGTCCATCACATCACCGTTTTTAAAGTCAATTTCCTTGAAAGTATTCTCAATTTTCAGAATTATATCATTAGGTAAGGAATAAATAAATTCTATTAAGAACTGAATTGTGAGGTTAATGTGTCCTTCATCTTCTAAGAGACAAGTATCTAAATCTATATTTTTTTCCTTGAGTAATATTTCAATATAGCTCATTTTTTTTGTGCTCATAATTTATTATTTTAAATGTTATTACTTTCCCTTTAATCATATTGATTTATAAGAGATTAATTCTTTTTTTCTGCTCTTTGAATTGCAATTATTTATATGGCAAGACTACTGGGAAAAATACACTTTCGTCTGTAGGAGGAAAGGAAGATTTTTTCAAGGAAGACATTGATGTGTCTTGCATTAAATGACAGTATTGCAATTATTTTTGCAGAGAAAAAAGTTTAATCTCTATAATGAGTTTGGAAGTATAAAGAGTAGAGGAGAAATTCTGATTTATAAAAAAGGATCGGACAGGCTGTTTATTTAAAAAAGGAAGGGAAGTATAGATGTAGGGAAGAAGGTATCTTTATGGGATAACCTTCTTTTTCCTTATAAATGTATTTCTGGACTCGGAAATAATAAGACCATATAACAGGGATAGCATAATACAATTGGTTATGGTCGCTAAAACAGAACTTTTTGATAATCTGCATAATTCCCGGTTTTGCTATGAGCAAAATCGGGAATGAATGAACTGCATTTTAAATTAGTCCAAAGAGTTTTTTTCGTTGTTCATCGCAGAACTGTTCGTATTCCGCTTTGTTCGTTCCGCTTTCAATGGCTTCATCTATAACACTGCCAAGTTCATCAAAACACACTTCGTCTTTCACAAGGCGTGTTCCAGAATCATTTTGAAGATGAACTTCATAGTAATCAATACCTTCGTTCAAGGCTATAATGACAAAACATTTGTGAAGTCTGCCATTTACACTGAATTTCAAAGCAGGCATACCATTATGAACAGTCGCTATGAAATTTGCTGTTCCCCACGACCATATTATAGAGATATGGGTACTTGCCAATAGTTGTTTTCTTGCAGTATCGGCTACCTGCATTACATATTCCTTTTCCATGTTTATGAATGTTGATAGTTTATTTTCCTTTTCATCAGTTCCTTTCTGTCTGAACCGAATTGAAGTTTTATAATGCCACACATGGCTATCGGAACAGCTTCATACGACGGTTTTTCTTGCCAATTACGCTCGGTAAGAGGAAGAATTTGCAAGAAATACATTTTAAGCCGGCGGTCAAGCACGATGGCCGAACTTTGCATTGATAAAACTTAATAGGTAAAGGCTTGACTGGAAATCCGGAAAGAATTGAAATAATTCTATAACAGGAAAAACACGCTCTATAAGGCATTAAAAAAGGCGAATACACATACAACAGGTGAACTACTGGAGGATAGCAATTATATTATAACAGGGTTGCCACTTCACTAACTGGCAAATATGACTCTACTCCCTTTTATTTGAGTTCGTCAAAAGGAGCAAGGCGGATTTCTCCGCCCTGCCGTTTGCTTGAATGATATGTCATGCTGTAACATTTTCGGATTGAAGCTGTTCTTTGGGGTGCGGCTCTTCGGATTGGGGCGTTTCCTCTTTTGCCTTTTCCTGTGCCGACAGGACGGCTTTCTTTTCCTCGATACGCTGATGTCGCTTTTCGTACACTTCATTATGCCCGTTTTCAATTTTGGCAAGAGCTTCGGGTATGTGCTTTTTCGCAAAGTCAAGTAAAAGGGAAGCTGTCGCATTGCTACCGAATGCGCCTTTGAAGTTGGCTATTAAAAAATCTCTGCGGATTATGGCTTTGCCTTTTGCCGTAAGATTGGCAATGATAGTCATTTTTTCTTCGTCATCAAGATAGGAAGAATGGTCTTCCGGCAAGCCGACTGCTGTATAATGCTCTTTTCGGAGTGAGGGCAACAAGAAGAAATAAATCATCTTATCTTCGTCCTCACCGAATTTGCTTTCCGGCATATCCACTTCCAAAATCTGTTTTTTGGTATCCTCCACCGTTTTTTCAAGAGCGATTTCCTTGTTGCGTCTGTCTTTTTTCTCTAATTTTTTAATGGGAGAAGCAACCGTTTCTGCAGTGTCGTCTGTCACTGCTTGTAATTTGGCATTTTCCGCATAGCATAGAGTAATGTCATTGTGTCCGATAGTGGCGTACAGGGTAATTTCCCCGGCTTCGCTCCTGCGGTTTACCTCCTCGCATTCCTCCTTGTAGTCTGACAGTTCCTTTTCATATTTCTTGTATGCTTCCGCATATTTTTCGGTGTTCTCGCAATTCTCCATGTCGGGAGCTTCGGGTTCATTAGGATAGTCGGCAGGACGAACAGAAAGTTTCTTTACCTCATAACCCGATGCGATAAGACGTTCAACAGCGGTTTCATTGCAATTGTAAAAGGCACGGCAAAGTGAAACGAGAGGTTGCTGTTCCATGATTTGCACGGCTTTCTTCACAAGATAGGATGCGTTCATTTCCTTAAGACAGCTTCGGTTGGCACAATTGCCACAACCACCCTCACAAAACAAAAGCAGGTTATTGGTATTGTGAGGACAGGAAGTGCATAACGTTTTGTCAAACTGATAGTATTGCAGATTGGTGGTAAAATCACGTTCGATACGTTTTGCTATATCGGAGGCTTTCAGTCCTCGCCAACTGTTATAGGGAATGTCCTCTTTCAAATGCTTGTCGTACACTTCACGCTGAATGTCCTCCCCATAACGGCAGATTTCAGTAGCTACGCTTATGCTGAGTTCGTCCGTATTCAAAAGTGCTGCGATTTCGGGGGCAAGCGAAATGAATTTCAGTCGGGTGCTGATATAGGTTTCGCTCTTACCGAATTGAATTGCCAATGACCTTACATCGTGACGACCACTTTCTATAAGTGTCTGATAGGCATTAGCTTCCTCCATAGGGGTCACGTCTTTGCGTTGCATGTTTTCGGTAACTGCCATTTCTTGGGCGGTCTCGTCCGTCACATCAAAAATGATAGCAGGGATGTTCTCCATTCCTGTCATGAGGGATGCACGGTATCTTTGCAGAAAAAATAGGCTAACTCCCGAGTACTATGTTAAATGATAGTTCTCCGGCGTTGGTAAAAAAGGAAAATCCATATAGCTATAAAAGTTCAGTGGAAAATATAAATGGGTGGAACCGGTAGATAAAAGTTCAGGATACTGTTCTGTTATCAGTACCCTGAAATCTTTTGTTTGTTACTATTTGGAACAGATGATTATCTTATCTATTCATAGCCTTTGATTAGATGTGGCAATCATAGAAGGATATAAGCGTATCGTCAGGCAGACTTAGCAATAATTCCCATACTTTGTTTTGCCATTCTTCTTGGGGTACTTCGTTTGTGGAAATTCCCCACCAGCCCATATCACCAGAACCATACCATTCATTGTTCATAACTACTGCATAGGGAACGAAAACATTCCGTAAGTACTGGCATACAAAATCATCTTCCGAGCATTGGAAATTTTCCAGTTGCGGACCGAAAAAAGTATTTTCAAAACCTACATCTTTCCAGCGTTTAATGGCGTCCTGTGAATGATAAAGTGTCCGTTTGTCTTCAATAGAAAGGTGTGCATACTCTTTTCCATTAAGAATTGTTTCCCAGAAAAGTTCAAGTTTCGGGATGCTTCCTCCACACTTATTTACTATATCCTGATAATATTTATGGGCATTCTCTTCATTTTCTTTGCGGATAGCCTCGAAGTCGATATCTCCTTTAAGGGCGGCGTCAATTCCAACTTCATTATCACCAACACCCGGCTCTCCTGAAATTCCGCTTGTTGCACCTGGTTTCAATCGAATGAAGCGACCCGACCAGCGCCCCCCCAGTACGTACCAATCCCATTTGGAGTCCGGATTATATGTAGAGTACCTACGCCATATGCCGTTTTCGTCTTTGCGGCAATGATTTCTGTCCCATTCTTCACCGAAACGTGCATAACATTGACTGAAAGATGTGAAGTGATAGCCTTTAGAGATGTAGTAATTCATCATGTCCAACTTGTCTTGTTTGGAAACCTCTCCGACTTCATATTCCTCTACTTCGATATCTTCAGCATAGCGTTCCAACTGTTTTTCTGCGTTATCTCCGATAACCATTACTGTAAAGTGGCTCATAGCTTAGGTTGTTTTGCGTTGGTTAATACTTCGTTTGTCATCTCTCTGTTCATTCGTGAAAAGCAATTCTCTTTTAATGAAAAGCTGTTGATTAAATGTTTCATATACATGTTGTTTAATTAATATTTATCCCTCGGTTCATCTGATACCAAGGAGATCAATCTTTTTTCTGCTTTTCGAATTGACAGCTTATTCCTGCAAGGTTTTCACGAAAAATACCTTTTAGCGATAGCCAAAAGGAAGATTTTTCAGCGAAAAAGCCATTGGGTGTACCTTGCAGAAGAATGTTAGAGATGACAATTTTCTTTGCAGAAAAAAAGATTGATGTCCGAGTTATCGAGAGTCGCGTAGAGAAAATATAGAAGAGAGGTGTTATTGAATTAGAATGGGCTTGTTGGCGATAGGTAGAAAGGGCGGTATTGAGTGATTTTTTTAGTGCCCGCATGAAGCAAAAAGAGCGTGTGTTACAGCACTCCTTTTAACGAAATCACCCCTGCCTACAGATAAGTGTGGCAGGGGTGTCTCTTATTTTTAGGGTGCTTCGATACACCTTCATTTATTTATCCATCTTTATTTTAGAATAAAGATATATCCTTTATCTTTCGGTATTGTGATATTCTCCTTTGGCGACAGTGTGAATCCCTCCTGGAAACCTTTGATGGCAGGTGCCGTCAGTATTGCTTTGTCTGGATTGATCCCCAGTTTCTCCCAGTCAATTTGTAGTTTCACCTCACTGTCTTTCTTTGCCCAGCTGGCAATGGCTATCATCACTTTGCCGTCTTTGACAAACGAAGTGGCCAGAATATCGCTGCGTCCTGTTTTCACCGGATTGTATGATACCCAATACCCCATCATCCGGCTGTCCTTGATACCGAAAGCATCCCATACCTTCCAGAGTTGTGAAGGGACGGACTCCATCGGTTCGCGTGCTGTCATGCCGTATAGCATACCCCGGTAAGGATTGCCACCGTCCTGTAACATTTCGCTCATCATGCCGAAGGGAATACCCGAAACATCTGTCAGCCAGTATTCCGGTGATTTTTCGTATTTGAAGTATTCGCCGAACCAAAGACGGTCCAGGTAAGGCATGTGTTCCATGTACAGGAAGATGCTGTTGATGTACCCGTCCGCCGGATTGAACTGGTTGGCGGAATGAACGTCGATGCGCGGGTCGGGACGATTGTTTTCCAGTACCCGGCGGATACGTTTCATGGTGTTGCGGTCGAAAGCCAGATCGTCGATATATACTCCGTCGATACCTACATTCTTTGTCAGCCAGTTTAGTCCTTCCACGTAAAAATTGTGCCAGCGTGAAATGCCGGCGTTCACGATGGCCGCATCCTTATAAGCATCTACAAACCATGCGCCGATGTAGTCACCGTCCAGATGCTCTTGCAGCCATGCATATCCTCCTCCTTTGCCCGGAGAGAAGATCTCGTGTCCGAGACTCTTCAGGGCGAAAAGCTCCGGTGCATGGTTAGTGAGTTCACGTACCGTATAGTATATTTTTACTTTATATCCTTTAGCATGCGATTCGTCTACGTACTGCTTCATGAAAGCCGGACGGAAGAACGGATAGTTGATATGTGGATTAATTGCATTGCCGTGATGCAGGTTGATGACGTTCGCTCCGGTTTCGGCTACTACGTCTACCTCCTGATAAGCATGCGCATCACTCTCTTTCAGTTTTTCGGCAGGCTGGTAACCGTGATAGTAGCGATCGGTCCACTGCTTCATGGTGTCTATCGGTTTGAAAGGTGTCACCAGCACCAGGAAGTCGAAGTTCAGCTCTTCTCCTTTGGTCATGGTCCGCTTTCCGCTGTAGGTTTCGATATCCACTTGTTTTCCCTGTTCCCGGTAGCTGATGCCTCCTTTGCCATCGTTGAACCAGGATGGCGGCATGTTCAGCGGTTGCATTTTGTAGAAATTGGTGTTCAGCGGGCGGCGGTAGTTTTCTGCACGGAACAGGCATTGCATTCCACCGTTTACGTCGCCGAACCAGAAACCTTCCTGGTTGCGTTCCACATTCCATTTCCATCGGTCGCTTTTAGGGCGCAGGGAACCTTCATATCCCATTCCCAAACGATATTTGGCAGTCGCTACCGGCATGGAAGTCATCAGAGCGATGTCATCTACCGATGTGTTCTCGGTTGCTTTTACTTTAATCTGATAGTTCATGAAACCGTCGAACTCCATGCTGGCGTGTACCGTCACATCGAGTGCTCCGGCCTTCCCGGCAGCTGTCCAACTAACAATCCCGTCTTCCTTCTTGCCGAATTTCAACGGTGAAGTGATGGTGACGGGCAGTTGTTTTCCATTCCGGCGGATGACGAGCTCCATCGGTTTTGCCAGGATGTCTTTGGCTTCTTTGCCAACGGAGGTCATCTCTTCGGTGAAATAACTCCGGATGGAAGCCGGCAATCCCAGTTCGCCGGCAGTGACGCTTCGTCCCAATACGCTGATTGTGTTGTCTGTCACCGTCATCGGAATGAACGGTTTCACCAGTTGGTCGTTTACGGCATATTGTGAATTCAGCCAGCGCAGGCGTGACAAACGCCACAAATCACTGTCTCCTTTGTCTACCAACACATTGTCGGACAGGTTGATCGTGATCTTTACCTCCTGAGAGGCTCCCGATGAATCGCTGACAATGGCTTTACCGCTATAAATGCCTCTGCCGGCATGTTCCGGCATCTGAATGCCTATCCAAAGTGGCTGTACACGTCCCTTGTTCACGTTTACTTCCGGATGCATCGGGCGCCCTATCCAGTCGATCCCTTCCGTATTGAAACAAGTGATGGCCGATGCCGGAATCATCCCGCCTTTACCTTTCAGGTCGGTGAAGGTTACTTTGACCCCGTTCACCGGATTCTTGAAAGCCCATAGTCCGAGTTGCAATACATAATATTCGTTTAAGTCTGCTTCACCGAAAAATTCGCCGGTGGCTCCTTGGATTACCTGACGGTACGAGAGATCGTCGAACATACGGATAGGGAACTTACGGTCTTCGGGCAGCAACAGGAACGGTTTATTGCTATTGGCTTCTGCCAATACCTGCTTCTCTTTTGCTGTGGCAATGATTTCCATCGGATAGAAGCTGTTGAAACTGCCTAACGACTCGAATCTGACCAATTTGGCCCGGGGCACCTTTGTTTCCGGAGTGGAACTGCAGATTGCTTTCCATTGTGCGTCGGCTCTGTCAGGTTGCTTCGGATAGTTCACTTTGGGGTATGGACCTCCCGATGTATGGTAGGGCAGGTAGTATACATAGTAATTCCCTGCACCTGTACTGGCATCGAACCGGATACGTCCGTACTCACGGTTGATTTCCACCGGAAGTACATTGTCCACTACTTTGCTGGTAGAAGCATTCATCACAATAATCCCTTTCTGTTCGGGATTGGCGTCGCGTCTGCGCCAGGGGATATAAGCTTCCGCTACGGTGGCGGGAGTATTCATTGAAACAACGGCACGGTGATTACCCAGTGTGTCGGGGGTCCAGTAGTTTTCACCGTAAAACGAAGCTTCGGGGACGAACTCCTGAGCAGCTGCCGGAAAGGTTAACAAGGCTGACAGTGCCCATAAAAAGATTTTTTTCATGATGCTTACCTAATTATATATGTACAAATTTACATAGAATCGTTGATGAATCAGGCAGATGAACCGACAAATATCAAGCTTTTTGTATCTTTTATACTGAAGAATGAAATAATCTCCTGAAAACAGTGCTACTTTTGTGAATGAGTATCAGTTTTTTAGCGCCAATCAAATCGAAACAGCCTTTGGCTTTTGCTCAATAATTATCCCAAAGTATTTTTTAATAATTATTTTGCCATGACAAAACATTTATTTTTTTCTTTTATCCTGATGTTTCTCACTACTTTGTCTGCTGTGGCCGCCGATAACAGTACGGAGACAGTGGTTCGTAAAGGGGACCGTGTTATTCTTGGCAACGGGTATCTTGCCCGTGAGTTTTCATTGAAAAACGGACATGTCCGTACATGTTCCATTGTGAATAAACGTACAGGGAAGTTACCTATGCAGATTATTCCGGAGGCTTCTTCCGAGGATTTTATTATCCGTACGCTTAGTCCGGATTCTGTGGTATCCCAATTACGTTCTTCCGATTTATTGCTGGGCGATCTGCAGATCACTTCCGAAGATAAAGATACACGAAAGTTAGTGTTCCGTTTTCAACCTTATCGGCTGAAGGGGGTGGACTGGCAAGTAAATATGATATATGTCCTACAGAAAGGAAAATATTATATGCGCAAATACCTTGAGATACAGGTACCCAAATCGCAACGTGAAGAAGCCCGATTGGAATCGATTGACTTTGAATCGATCAAACTTCCGTCCGGATGTGCTACTTGGACACATCCTGAGATGGAAAACGGAGTAGGTGGTGTGAGCGGGTATTACATTTCTCTCGGCCAACCGGTATATATACAAGCTATGTTTTTCGGGCTTGAGTTTCCGGTTACCGAATCAGAAATCACTCAAGATAATGTGGCGCATATCCGTTATTATTCCGGAAAGAGTTTTACTATGCTGGATGCTGAACATCGTCTGAAAAATGGTGTGTTCACTACATGGAAAGAGGTAATAGGCGCTGCCCGCAGTACGGATATGGATGTGATTCAATCCGATTTTTTTGGCTATATCGATGAGATTGCCACACCGATTAAACTCCGTACCCAGTATAATTCGTGGTACGATTTTATGCTCGATATTGATGAAAGCAACATTCTCGGATCTTTTAAGGAAATGGAGCGTGGGCTGACACAGCACGGTGTCCGTCCGCTTGACTCGTATGTGGTAGATGATGGTTGGAATGCGTACGGTCCCTGGCAAAAAGAGAATACTGCCAAGTTTTGGTCGTTCAATAGCAAATTTCCCGACGGACTGTCTACACCAGTGAAGCTGGTACATCAGCTTGCTTCCAATTTCGGCCTTTGGCTCGGACCGCGTGGTGGCTATAATTACTTCGATGAATTTGCACGGTTTCTTGAAAAAAACGGGAACGGGAAACTGAATATCCATTCACAGGATATATGTACCAATCATAAAGTATACCTTGAGAAACTGAAAGACTTTTTTCTGGATTGTGAGAAAAAGTATGGTCTGAATTATTGGAAACTGGATGGTTTTATGGTTACTCCTCCTCAACCCGATCCGAAGGGTAACTATATTTCAGGAGGATACAAAGGTATGTACTATGTAACCGAACATTGGGAGCGTTGGATTGACATCTTCAAAGCGATGCGTGACGCACATGGAGCCGACAGGGATAATCTTTGGATAAACCTGACGTGTTACATGAATCCCAGCCCGTGGTTCTTGCAATGGGCTAATTCGGTATGGATACAGAATTCGGGCGACATGGGGCGTTTGGATGTAGGACGCAAAGCAGCGGTGGACGAACTATTGTCTTACCGGGACGGACGATATTTTGATTTTGTGAAAACACGTGCCTTTCAGTTTCCATTGTCCCATATTTACAATCACGACCCTATCTACGGCAACGCCGGCAATCTGCAAGGGACGATGAATGATGACGATTTCCGGACTTACCTAATGATGATGGCTACTCGCGGCACTGCTTTCTGGGAGCTTTATTACAGTTATAATATGATGAACGAGGGGCATAAGTGGGGGATAAATGCTGAAACACTGCAATGGATACGTGATAATTACCAAATTCTCCGCCATGCAAAACTGATCGGGCAGACACCAGTCAAAGGTACTCCTTACGGATATTCGGCTTGGGCAGGAAATGAAGGTGTTATTTCCGTCAGAAATCCGTCCAATAAAAGCCAGTCATTTACCTTTGTACTAGATCGTAATATAGGTATGCCTGAAGGATTAAAAGGGCTTTATCGAACCACGGTTTGGCAATATAACAGTAACCGGGGCGACGATAACACTCTTCGGTTTGGTTATGGTGAGCCCATCCGTTTGAATCTTCAACCGGGTGAAGTACGCATTTGGAAATTCAGTACGTCTCCCCGTAAAAAAGGCCCGGAATTGCTTGGAGTGAAAACGCTCTCGCCTACTACACTTGTTGCGGAATTTAGTGAACCAATACATTGTTCGGACTTTGTATCGCAATTTGCCATATCCGGCTTATCGGTAAAGCATGCACAGGTGATGGGAGACAGGCGACTGGTGGTTTTATCATTGGCTGGTCCAATGCATCCAAATTCGTCTTATCGGTTGAAAGTGTCCAACCTTGCCGGTTACTCGGAAAAAGAGAATAAGCTGACCGTTTCCGTTCCTTTTACTTATTTTAAAGATGGAGAAATACCCATGTCAACAGGCATTGGCGGGACTACGGATTTCAATATCTCTTTTGCATTGAACACAAGTGCCACATCTGTTTCTTTGTTGAACCAGAAGAAAGACATACGGGTATTCCTGAATGATGCAGGAAAAATCGTATTTGACGTTAAGGGGTTGGTAGTTGTTTCGGACGCTCCGATTAATACAGGCAAAACCGTATTTTTATCTCTTTGTCGCGAAAGGAATGGGATGTTGAAAATCTACATCAACGGTGAACTGGATGCTTCTGTTTATCACGGAGAACAAGTGAATCAGAATATAAAACTGGCTCCGTGTGTAGTCAATAAGCATCTGAAAGGCGAAATAACTCAATTGCTTCTTACTAATTTTGCTTTTGATTATAAAAGAAATGAAATGAGGTTTCTACAGAATACAAAGGGGGGATAGTCCTTATAACCTGATATCTCTTTTCTACCATGATGAATACCATTTTGTGCAAGCAAGATGGTATTCATCGATATATTTGATATATTATCCATGTAGGATTGGTTTATTCTTCTTTATAATCTATAGTAAATGTTCTTTTAGTTATGCCCGTTAGGCCGAACGGGGCAATTAGCTCAAATTGTCCTGTATTCATGTTAATAGATAATTTAAAAAAGTAAGTAAAATACTTGTTGCAACTCCAAAAGGAAAGGAGTTTTACGTGAAGACATGGTCATATGAGGTTTAGGGGATGTATGTTCCCGCAAAAGTTATTTTCGACTTATGAAAATAGCTTTTGAGAACAACTATATATAAGTGGCTCTTAATTTTTTCTCAAAGGTAAAAATGTTGGGAAAGAAATGTTTCTTCCCCAACGAAATAATTGTGCGATTTTACGTCGTTAAATTATGGTTATTGTCATTTATATTACAAAACGGGCAAATTAAACAGCCTCTTTATATCCTGTTTCCGTAGTTTTATTTTTCCAGCTATATAAACAGTGCAACCTTCCTGCCAGTTACGGTGCTTTTTCAGAACGTCATATCCTCTGGAAGATATATAGCCTTCCTTTTTCAATCTCAGGAGATAATGTTTCATTATACGCTTACGGAGAAACGCTTCATAGATTTGTGTAGAATGACAAAAAATATCATCCTCTGTCAAGAAATAGATATTTTTAGGGTATCTATATACTCTTTTACAGACTTTTTTTCTGAACTTACTTTTTCCTTTTTGCATTGGGTGTGTCTTTATTATTTTATTCATACTATAATTATTTTATTTATTATGTTTCAAATTTTTGTTTTCCCTTCGATTATTCATTAATCGTAAAGACTAATTGTTTTTTCGGCTTTCCTACTTGCGCCGTATTCCAATGCAAGGTTTCTTTGACAAATACCTTTTCATAATTGAAAAGGAAGATTTTTTAAAGAAAACAGAAGGTGTACCTTGCTATGGAATGATAGGATCGCAAGTCATTTTGCTGAAAAAATAAGTGGGCTTTAGGTGAATAGGAATATTATTGTGTTAAATATGGGAGGGAGGAATTTATGTTATAGGAGGGAGGTGATGAAAGAATAGTTAGTGTCTTCTTTCAATTAAATTTCATTTGGTGTTATTTTTTTGCAGAAGTATTTTTATCGGACTCTCCACGGTATCTACATTCTGACTTTCGGCTTCCTAAGAATAAGTTCCTGCTATTTGTTTATTGGTAATGACAGACTATTTACATTTTGAAGATAAGGTGCTATCGTATATGTAAAAAAGTTGAAGAACAGTACTTTGATGTGATACGATAGCTGAATTTTTTTTCTTGAATAGAAAACCGCATCCTAAAAATACACTAACTTTAGCCCCGGTTTAACTTTAAAATTTAAAACACAATGGGAAAATCTATTATTCTGCTTTTCGTTCTTGCTTTCTTCCAAGTCGGTCTTTCGGCCAAAACTAGAGTTTATGAGATGAGCCAGTTCGGTATAAAACCAAACAGTTCTGCAAACGTTTCTCCGCTTGTTCGGAAAGCCATTGAAGACATTAAGGCTGAAACGGGGCCGAATGATAAGATCTCTTTGATATTTGCTTCCGGTCATTATGATTTTCATGAAGAAGGTGCGTTTACGCGCGAATACTATATATCCAATCACGATCAGGTAAATCCCAAGAAAGTAGGTCTTGTTTTGGAAGATATGAATAACGTTACCCTCGAAGGAAACGGTGCCCAATTTATTTTTCACGGTCGTATGCTCCCGATTGCCATTTTGCGTTCTACCAATTGCGAGGTAAAGGATTGTAGTATCGATTTTGAAACTCCGCACATAGCCCAAGTAAAAGTAGTAGCGAATGATGCAGTAAATGGAATTACCTTTGAAGTTGCTCCTTGGGTGAAATATCGTATAGCTTCCAATGGATGTTTCGAGTCTTACGGAGAAGGATGGAGTGCCCAATACAATACCGGTATTGCCTTTGAGGGAAAAACAAAAAGACTTGTTTACCAAACAAGCGATCTATCCTATACTACCGAAGGAAGTAAAGAAATATCCCCACGAATCATCAATGCCCCTAAATGGAAGGACAAACGACTGATTCCGGGAACAGTGGTTGCGATGCGTACAGGGTACAGACCTAATCCGGGTATTTTTCTTTCGCACAACCGGAATACAACTCTCAAACAAGTAAAAGTGCATTATGCTGAAGGGATGGGAATGTTAGCACAGTTATGCGAGGACATCCGGTTAGACCATTTTTCTGTTTGTCTCAAAGGACCTGACGACCCGCGCTACTTTACCACGCAAGCAGATGCCACCCATTTTTCGGGTTGCAAGGGCAAAATCATTTCATGTGACGGATTGTATGAGGGGATGATGGATGACGCTATCAATATTCATGGTACCTATCTGAAAGTAATCAAACGATTAGACGACCGTACTCTGATCGCCCGGTATATGCATGACCAAACATGGGGATTTGAATGGGGACTTCCGGGAGACGATGTGCAATTTATCCGTTCGCAAACAATGGAAGTGGCAGGGAAGCCCAACAAAATAAAAGAAATCCGCCCATATGACAAGCACGAAATTGCCGGAGCACGGGAATTCTTAATCAAGTTTGAACAGACTCTTGCACCTGAAATCAACGAGAAAGATAAATTCGGTATCGAAAACCTGACATGGACACCGAAGGTTCTGTTTACCCGAAACGTAATACGTAATAACCGTGCCCGTGGCGCATTGTTTAGCACTCCACAAAAGACAATCGTTGAAAACAATTTGTTTGATCACACATCGGGAACTGCCATTCTGCTATGTGGGGACTGCAATGGATGGTATGAAACCGGTGCCTGCCGTAACGTTATTATCCGTAAAAACACGTTTGTTAATGCATTGACTAATATGTTTCAGTTTACAAATGCTATTATTTCTATTTACCCGGAAATTCCTGATCTTATATCACAAAAGAAATGTTTTCACGGTGGTACGAAAGGTGCTATCCGGATAGAAAAGAATCTTTTTGAAACTTTTGATCGGCCTATCCTATATGCTAAATCTGTTGATGGACTAATTTTCAGCCATAACACGATCAAGCAAAACAATGATTATCCCGCTTTTCACTGGAACAAACATCGCTTTTTGCTTGAGAAAACTAAGAATATAATTATTAAGGACAACTCTTTTGAAGACGGATTCGATGCTGGCGTGGATATAAAAGTAATCAATGATTAGAAATATTATTTTAGGCAATACTTTTTTTATCCATTCAGATTATAAAAGATATTTTGTGATGTTTCCACCATACAGCTTTCGTGTTTTACGGAAATAAGTAAGAGGGGCTTTCCATTTGATATTCTATAGAAGACACTTTGTTGTGTACTTTTAATTTATAGGATTCTGATGTGTAGTAATTTTATTATTATGACGTAAATAAGAGGTAAAAGGCGGTTTTAAGCTGAAAATTTAAATAGAAGGAGGATTGCTATATTTTTATGCCCTAATAAGCGAGTTTTAAATTTATGGCGTAAATTTGTCCTACATCAATAATACACTAATGACATGCAAACCGAAAATCAATGGAATTTTGAGCAAATATACGTTACTTATTTCTCTAAAATGAAACGTTTCGCTCAAGAATATGTTCAATCAGGAGAAGAAGCAGAGAATATTGTCCACGATGTGTTTCTGGAATTATGGGAACGAAAAGAACTTCTTTCGTATCATATAAATATTCTGGCTTTTCTGTTTACTGCGATCAAAAATAAATGTATTGACTACCTTCGTCACGAAATAGTAGTTAAGGAAGCTTCTAGCCAGATGCAGGAAGAGTTTCTACTGACCATGCAAATGAAATATAAATCTTTGGAATTGTTCGATCAGAATATGTTTAATGAAAAGGATATTGAAGAAATTCTGCAAAATGCAATTCAAAAATTGCCAGACCGATGTCGGGAGATTTTCATTAAAAGTAAAATAGAAGGGAAAAAGCAGAAAGAAATAGCCGTTGAGTTAAATATATCGGTCAATACAGTTGAAACTCAAATCGGTCTAGCCTATAAAAGGCTTAGGGAGGAACTAAAAGATTTTATTCCTTTGGTTTTGTTTTTACTATTTTTATAATATTAACTATCTTTTGTTGGCGGAATATTGTAAGATGTCCGTTTTCTATATATAACATCGAAAAAATGAATGAACAAATAAACAAATACTTCAATGGAGAA